>Ga0366785_1001_pt1 | contig 143823 bp, 126 predicted proteins | sample TotcelHN113001M8_FD_207049 | JGI IMG/M metagenome (GOLD analysis project Ga0366785, IMG submission 207049) | Enriched cells from coal bed in the Powder River Basin, Montana, United States - Total cells N11 rep2 HSBNCT.N11.300.1.M8 ...
CTAGAGGGTGAGTTGCCTGTCATTGGAGATATGTGGGAAGCAAGCGCACAGTATTGTGATTATATGTACAATAAGTTCAACAACAGCAAGCTTAGCCTTCAAAAGGGAAATTGCTTTAAAAATTGCCGGTCCAACGTGCAAAGTCGTGAGTAGATTGGCTTTCCGGCCAAGTTATCTTAATTTATACCGGTCCTACAGCTTCAATCAAGGATCATTTTTCCAATCAACCAGGGAGACATCATATGAGCGTACCGGAAATCAACATCGGAATTGGAGCCAAGGAGCGCGAGGCCATAGCAAATGGCCTGTCACGCATGCTGGCGGATAGCTTCGTACTCTATCTGAAGACTCACAATTACCACTGGAATGTGAAGGGGCCGATGTTCCAGACTCTCCATATACTTTTCATGACGCAATACACGGAACTGTGGAATGCATTGGATGAGATCGCGGAGCGCATTCGCTCCCTCGGCTTTCCTGCGCCGGGAACCTACAAGGAATTTACGCGCCTGTCGTCTATCAAGGAAAGTGATGGAGTCCCGCGCGCCGAGGATATGATCCGCGACCTGATAGTTTGTTCGGAGACCGTGACCCGTACGGCCCGTGAGGTGCTCGAAGTGGCGGACTCGGCCAACGATCAGCCTACGGTTGATCTGTTGACGCAGCGTATGCAGATTCATGAGAAAAATGCATGGATGCTGAGAAGCCTGCTCGACAGCGACCTGGTCGGATCATCGCCGACGCCGCCAAAGGCCAAGAAGTCCAAGTAACAGGGACTGGCCCGATCGCCTTATTGCACTTTCGGTAGTGGCTCACGTTACTGCCGGCATGGCAGCAAGGCGATCTGGTTTCAGGCTAAGAAAATATAGGTTCAGTAACCAGCGATAATTGCTGCGCCTGATATATCGACTACATAAGGTAAAAACGGAGATAGTCTTGTAAGTGGCAGTCTGACTGATGCCGTATCTTCCGTACCGCTTTACTCGATTACCTCTTCCTCTACTTCTTCTCCCAACGGTGCAAAAATCGCCTGCAGGTCTTCGGGCGTGATTTCTACATTGTTGACCTGTCCGCCACTCAGCATCGCATATGCCAGTTCGGCCTTTTTCTGCTGAAGCGCCTGGATTTTTTCTTCCAGTGTGCCTTTTGCGATCAGTTTATAGACGAATACCGGCTTGTCTTGCCCTATGCGCCAGGCGCGGTCGGTGGCCTGATTTTCCGCAGCAGGATTCCACCATGGGTCATAGTGGATCACGGTGTCTGCCGCAGTCAGGTTCAGCCCGACGCCGCCCGCTTTCAGGCTGATCAGGAAAAGCGGCACTGCCCCCTGCTGGAATGAGCGTACTACGCTGCCGCGGTCGACTGTATCGCCGGTCAGAAGCGCATAAGGGATTTTGCGGGCGTTAAGTTCGGCCTCGATCAGCGTCAGCATGCTGGTAAATTGGGAAAAGATCAGTATCTTGCGATTTTCCAGCAGTAATTCATCGACCATTTCCATTAATTCGATCAGCTTGGCCGATGAGGCGGCTGCTTTCTTGGCAATGCCGGTCTTTATCAGGCGCGGGTCGCAGCAGACCTGGCGCAACTTCAGCAGCGCTTCGAGGATCACTATCTGGCTGCGGGCGACCCCTTTCTTCTCAATTTCCTCACGCACCTTGCGGTCCATAGCCAGTCGCACGGTTTCGTATAGATCGCGTTGCGCACCTGTCAGTTCGACATTGCGCACCATCTCGGTCTTGGGAGGAAGTTCCTTTGCGACCTTGTCCTTGGTGCGGCGCAGCAAAAAAGGCTTGATGCGGCGCGTCAACAGAGCACGGCGTCCTTCATCCCCGAGCTTCTCAATCGGATGACGGAATTCACTATTGAATATTTTTTCATTGCCAAGCAAGCCAGGCAGAAGAAAATGGAATTGCGACCATAATTCGCCCAGGTGGTTTTCGAGCGGGGTTCCGGTCAGGCACAGGCGATGTCGCGCATGCAGCATGGTGGAAATCTGCGCCGCTTTAGATCGATTGTTTTTGATATATTGCGATTCGTCCAGGATAAGCAAGTGGTATTCGTGCTCCAGCAGATCTTGCTCATCACGCGGCAAAAGCGCATATGTCGTCAGCACGAGATCGAAATCGTCGATGCTCTCGAACCGTTTCATCCGCTCTTTGCCTTGCAGCAGCAAAACGCGCAAAGCGGGGGCGAAACGCGCCGCCTCGTCCTGCCAGTTGCTCATCAGGCTGGTAGGGGCTACGACCAGCGCCGGTTTGGTCAAGCGGCCGGCTTCCTTCTCGGCCAGAATATGCGCCAAAGTCTGAATCGTTTTGCCGAGGCCCATGTCGTCAGCAAGGATGCCCGCAAGCTCATACTCGCGCAAGAATTGCATCCATGAGAGGCCTTCGACCTGGTAGTCACGCAGTTCCGCCCGCAGCCCATGCGGCGGAGCTACTTTTTTCACTCCATTGAACGAGGCAAGCTTTTGACCCATTTCGCGCAATCGTTCGCCGCCATCCCAGGTCAGTCGTATGCTGCCGGCCAAGTCCGCCAGGCGTGCTGAATCGAGAGTATGGAGACGCACACTCGGCTCGCTCCGATCGGTAAAATAAAGCTCGCCAAGGATGCGAAGGATCGGCTTGATGCGTCCCCAAGGCAGAGCAACGCGCAAGCCATCCGGCAACGTGGCCAGCAGAGGGTCGCTGTCGGCGTGCATGGCGAGTTTTTTAGGATCGAAATCGCCCGGCGCGCTACGGATCAGTGTCACCAGAACCGGCAGCAGCGAAATGCGATTCCCGTTGACGACGATGCCAAGCTCCAGATCGAACCAATCATTGCTTGTCCTGTCGCCGGACCGGTCATCAATTTTTGCATACCAGTCTTCGACTTCAGCCAGATCGTAGCGGTATTCCGGCGTTTTCTCGAGGTGCCAGCCTTGTGCAATCAATGCCGGCATTTCTTCGCGAGTAAAGCGCAGCCAGTCTGCCTGGGTGGGCAATTCCAGTGCATTCATCAGCGATGAAAGCGGTGATCCGGCATCCGGCGGGGGCCGGAACCCCAGTGCGGAAAGAGATTGAAATAAAACCTCTTCGGTTTGGCGGTCACGCACAATCCGTTCAATCCCATTGTCACGCGATCTCACCACCGGAAGCGTCGTTCCGAAAGAAACGCGCTGTCCTTCATAATCAAAGTTCAATAGCGCAAAATCATGCCATGCGGCATCGCCCTGCGATAATCCGCTGGCGCCGGTTGCTTGTATTATGCTGCCCAGGCGCAGCACTGGCCTGGGCTTGATATCTTCGCGCACAAATTCCTGCAGCGGCTCCGGCGGCGGCACAATCTGGCTCAAGCCTTGAGCCAGCAGCAAATGAGACACGGCCGCCTTGTCCTTGATGGCAACCGGGGGCGCTTGCGCGACTAGCTCCTGCAGATCCTTCATCGAGATTGCGGTATCGCCTTGAGGCAGGCGCAACTCGCCGCAGGACAGGTTGTCCATGTACCAGGCTGGATCGGTCAGGAGAATATAGTCGATTCTCCGGTTCACATTCGACTCGGCGGCTTTGGCGGCGGCGGGAGGGGGCAAAAATTCCCAAGCCAGCCTTAATGCGGATCCGTCTTCGTGCCAACTCAGGCAGGCGTCGCGAGTCTGGGCGGCGCGTAACGGGAAGACCAGGCTCTTGCCCATGTCGGCTAATGAATTTGTCCACAACAATTGCTGCTTGTCGATCAGGGTCCTCAACAGTTGAGCCCCTATTTTCCCCCTGGGTTCGGCAGCGCTGTTGCCGAGGGATGCCAGTCCGCTGCGCATTGCGATAAACAGACGAACTGTCTCTTCATCGCTAGGCAGCAGATATTCCGGCGGATCCGACAACAAGGCTTGAAGGTCGTTAACCGGACTGGCTGACGCGATCTCGCCGTTGGCGCGCAAGCGGGCCTTGAATATGCTGAGCAAGACATGCCGGCCGGATTGCGCCGGAGACAGGACGTACAGCAGCCGATTGGAAGTTTTTTCCGCTCCGCCCGGTTCCGGCGCGCTGACCAGCTTTTGGGGGCCAAGGGCAGCATTTCGAATGCGTTGAACCCATGCCGCTACCGGAGCAGGAACAGCAGGCGCTGCGGGTGAGGGTTGAGGCGGATGCGCCGAAACCTTCTTCTTTTGCAAAAGATTCAGCAATACAGCAACGACATGCATGCAGTTATGGCCGGCAGGGCACGAGCACTTGCCCTGGAAAATTACACCATTGCGTCCCGGCTTCAGCGAAATTTCCTGCTGATAGGCCGCTGCCCCGTTCGACTTTGACCGGATCAGGTCGCCTACAAGCTGAACTTGAAGTACATTGCCGGCCCCCGCGTATTCGGCGCCTAACTTGTACGTCTTTTCGTCAAATTGATTTTGAATATCTTGAAGCGTAAAGTTCATGATACCGTCTAATGTCCTTGCGACGAATTTCAACCAGCAAAAAGGTTTTATTATCAGCCATAAACATTACGAATGGGGCAAAATAAATCAATCCGAAACCCATTTTATGGATTAAAGGCAACCATATAAGGCATACACCATAGTGTATGTTTTATTTCCCCATAGGAATAAAGGCGAATAATAAGATATTGCGGCATACTCCCGTTCATTTGCTTTTATCCGAACCAGGAATTGGCGCAAAAAGGTGGCATATTTGTACCAATTGCGTATGATTCCTTTCTTTGATTTCCGTTACGAATCTAATGCTGCCTTCGATCGAACACCGCCTTGCCTCAGAGCTTGCCGCTACCCTTCCCCAAGTTGTTGCCGCTATCGCCCTCATGGACGAAGGCGCGACCGTGCCGTTTATTGCCCGCTACCGCAAAGAGGCAACCGGCGGACTCGATGATGTCCAGTTGCGCCTGCTGGAAGAGAGGCTTGGCTATTTGCGTGAACTGGAGCAGCGCCGCGCTGCCGTGATCGCATCAATCGAAGAGCAGGATAAGATGACGCCAGCCTTGCTAAGCGCACTTAAGAATGCGGTCGACAAGATGCAACTCGAAGACCTCTATTTACCTTACCGCCCCAAGCGCCGGACACGTGCGCAAATCGCTCAGGAAGCCGGGCTCTTGCCGCTGGCCGATGCGTTGCTGTCCGATCCCATGCTGGAGCCTGAACTGGAGGCGGAAAAGTATTTGAAATCGGCTTTTAGCACCGACAACGGCGACAATGCGGGCGTACCCGACGTAAAGGCCGCGCTTGAAGGCGCTCGCCAGATTTTGATCGAGCGGTTTTCGGAGAGCGCGCCATTGCTGCAGGAAGTGCGTGCTTACCTGCAGCAGCACGGCGTGATCGTGACGAAAGTCGTGCAAGGACAGGAAGATGCAGGAGCGCGTTTCTCCGATTATTACGATTACTCGGAAAACTTCAATTCGATTGCTTCCCATCGCACGCTGGCTATTTTCCGCGGACGCCGCGAAGAAGTGCTGAATGTCTCGCTCCGCCTTGATAGCGAGGAGGAAAAGCCGAAATGGGACGCTCCCCACAATCCGTGCGAAAGGAAAATTGCGGTACGCTTCGGCATTCGCAATCAGGCTCGGCCAGCCGATAAATGGTTGGCCGATACGGTTCGATGGGCCTGGCGCGTGCGTATTTTCGTGCATCTGGAAACCGAACTGATGGGCATATTGCGCGAACGCGCCGAAATCGATGCAATCCACGTGTTCGCCCAGAATCTGAAGGCGCTGCTGCTGGCCGCGCCCGCAGGGCAGCGTGTGACGATGGGACTCGACCCGGGAATTAGAACCGGCGTCAAAGTGGCCGTGGTCGATGCAACCGGCAAGGCGATCGCCACGGATACGATTTACCCGCACCAGCCTAAGAATGACTGGAAAGGCGCGCTTGCCGCACTGCAAAAACTGACGGAAGAGTATGGCGTGTCTCTAATCGCGATCGGCAACGGTACAGCGTCACGCGAGACAGACCGGCTGGTGCAGGATTTACGCGCTTCTCGTCCTGATCTGAAGCTGACCTCGATTGTGGTCTCGGAAGCGGGCGCTTCGGTTTATTCGGCATCCGAGTACGCGTCGGTGGAATTGCCGGATATGGACGTTTCATTGCGGGGCGCGGTATCGATTGCGCGCCGCTTGCAGGATCCGCTGGCCGAACTGGTGAAAATTGACCCGAAGTCGATCGGCGTCGGTCAATACCAGCACGACGTGGCGCAGACGAAGCTCGCTCATTCGCTCGATGCCGTGGTGGAAGATTGCGTGAATGCGGTTGGCGTAGATGCCAATACCGCGTCTGCGCTTCTCTTGGCTCGCGTTTCCGGCCTGGGCAGTAGCGTTGCGCAGAGCATCGTGCGCTACCGTGACCAGCATGGACGGTTCGGATCGCGCGCCGCTCTGCTACTGGTTCCGAGGTTGGGTGAGAAGTCATTCGAGCAGGCGGCCGGCTTTTTGCGCATTACCGGCGGTGACAATCCACTCGATGCCTCTGCTGTCCATCCCGAATCGTATCCGGTGGTCGAAAAGATCCTGGCCGATATCAAGAAGGATGTGCAGAGCGTAATTGGCGATGTCGGCTTGCTGAAGTCGCTCGATCCGAAGCGATATGCCGACGAACGGTTCGGCATACCTACCGTCATGGATATTCTGGCCGAACTGGAGAAACCGGGCCGCGACCCGCGACCGGCGTTCACGACCGCAACTTTCCGGGAAGGCATCGAGGAAATCAAGGATTTGAAGCCGGACATGATTCTGGAAGGCATCGTGACCAATGTGACCGCATTCGGCGCATTTATCGATATCGGCGTGCATCAGGATGGGCTGGTGCATATTTCCGCATTATCGGATTCGTTCGTCAAGGATCCGCACCAGGTAGTAAAGGCGGGCCAGGTCGTAAAGGTAAAGGTTATGGAGATTGACCAGAAGCGCCGGCGCATCGGCTTGACGATGCGCCTTGCCGACAGTGCGCCCAAAGCAGACCCTGAAGCAACGCGGGCTGTTCGGAATTCTGCGGGGCGTAGTGAAAAACGCGCCGAGCGGCAAACAGGAAAAGTAGAAACGCATAGCGCCATGGCGTCGGCCTTTGCCAAACTCAAGCGTTAACCAGCCTATCGGTTTGAGATCGCTCAAGAAGCGCAGGATCGGCGGGCGCAGCACCTTTTTTGCTTTTTCCCTATAATGCCTTATCAACTTTTGAAAGGCAGCAGCCATGAACGAAGAAATACAAAGTTGGATCAGGCAGACGATTGCGCAGCATCCGATCGTTGTGTTCATGAAAGGGACCGAGCAGTTTCCGCAATGCGGCTTTTCCGGCAAGGCGGTCAAGGTCTTGAAGAAATGCGGCGTAAAGAAAATGGCAACGGTAAACGTAATGGAAAATGAGGCGGTGCGCGAAGGCGTGAAGCAATTTTCGAATTGGCCAACCTTGCCGCAGATTTACATTAATGGCGAATTCATTGGCGGTTCCGATATCATCGCCGAAATGGCGGCGTCCGGTGAGCTCCAGGAACTGCTGGCGAAAGAAGATGCCGCTTCCTAAAAAGCTGATCGTCGCGATTACCGGCGCTACCGGCGCTGTCTATGGCGTGCGGTTACTGCAGTCCCTGAGCAAGATTGCAAATGTCGAAACACATCTGGTCGTGTCGAATGCGGGCGCGCTCACGCTGCAGCACGAGCTTGGCGTGAGCTGTGACGATATTGGTTCATTTGCGCACGCCGTGCATGACGTGCACGACCTAGGCGCTGCAATAGCCAGCGGCTCGTTTCTGGCCGAGGGCATGATCGTCGCGCCTTGCACGATGAAGACGCTGGCTGCGATTGCACATGGTTTGTCGGACAACCTGATTGCGCGCGCCGCCGATGTGATTCTGAAGGAACGCCGCCGGCTGGTGCTGATGGTGCGTGAAACCCCGTTTCATCTGGTTCATCTGCGCAACATGACTGCGGTGACCGAGATGGGCGGCATTATTTTCCCTCCTCTGCCAAGCTTTTACCGGCATCCGCATTCGATCGACGAAATGGTCGGCCAAACCATAGGGCGCGTACTCGACCTGTTCAATCTTCCGAACGAGTTGGCTCCGCGCTGGGATGGATTGCAAACCTCGAACGAAACGCCCCCCCGAACCTGAACTTTCGAAATGCAAAAATGAAATGTCGAGCATTCGGAAAAGAGGCCGCCTTTTCCCGTACGGACTGAAACGTATCTTTAAAGTCTGCCGGGCAGTTCCTGTTTTAGTTATTCTCCATGCGCACTCGCATTACCTCGGTTGGCCTCGTTATTGCCCGCGAGCAATCAACCCCGTTCGAATACCCTAGCCATATCGACCGCGCTAGCCTGGATGCGCTGCCTTCCAGGCCGGGCATTTACATTTTTCGTGACGAGAACGATCATCCTCTCTATATCGGCAAGAGCGTCAATATCCGCTCACGCGTGCTGTCGCATCTGCGCACGCCGGAGGAAGCGCGCATGCTGCAGCAAAGCCGTTACGTCGAGTTCGAGCGCACAGCCGGAGAAATCGGCGCGCTGCTGCTTGAGTCGCGCCTGATCAAGCAGATGCAACCCGCCTACAACGTGTTGTTGCGCTGCGCACGCGAAATGTGTTCGCTTAAATTGGCCTGCGACTGTCGGCAACCGCCGGAGGTCGTCTATGCGCGCAATAGCGATTTTGCCAGGACAGAAGGCCTGTATGGACTTTTCGCTACCAGACGCGCCGCTATGGACACCTTGCGCCGGGTTATCGAAGAAAACAAGCTATGCCCGGCCGTAACCGGCTTGGAAAAAACCTATGGCGGACGCGCCTGTTTTGCCAGGCAGATTTCACGTTGTCTGGGCGCATGCATTGGAGAGGAAACGCTGGAGGCGCATCAATTGCGCCTGCATGCTGCGCTGGAGAAGCTGCGCGTCAGGATATGGCCTTGGGAAGGACCGATGGGTATTGTCGAAGAATGCGATGGTTGGCGCCAGACGCATGTAGTCGATCACTGGGTTTACCTCGGCTCGATAGACCACAGCAAGAAAGGCCGGCGTATCCGGCGGCCGTCAAAACTCGCATTCGATGCGGATACCTACAAGATTCTGGTCAAGCCGATGATGCTCGGCGAATTGCAGATAGAGCCGGTCGTGTTGTAACCGCTCCCTGGCTCTCTTGCAGTATCAAGGCCAGGGAGTCGGCGTTATCTGGACGTATTGTTCTCCGCCCTGTTCAGGCTCTGCGCTTTTCCGGTGATGCGAGTCGTCAAGGCCGGTTACGATCTTTTCCATTTCCATTCGGAATTCCCGAAAATCCGACAGATCCAGTGGATGGTTCTTGTCCGGCCGGTTATCGATGGCCCAACGGGCGAATTCGTTGAAACGCCGGACGAACTCTTCCTGGAACTGGTTCTTCTGCTCGCTGTTTGTCATCGTTCATCTCCGTTTTTTCAGTTTTGAAGCGGATTCAAGCGAATCGGGGGATCCGATATTCCTGTTTTGCAAGTCCGCAGCCTGTTTCAGCGCGGCGGGCTGGCCAGCGTGTTGCCGAATCTTGAATTACCCGGGCCGGCAGTACTTTTTACGCACCGGCAGTACATCGACAAATCGTCATTTATCATAAACACTTTTCCTTCATGACTTGGGAGCCGTCTGCACATCAGGCTCTCTGGTGACCTGCGCGCCGGCGTCCTGAAGCGGCAAGACAAAATTTATCAGGCGCGGCACCAGTTTTCCATGCCTGCCGAGGGTGGAATCGAATTCGTAAGAATTGACGCCGCAGTTCGGCACATCGTCCACGCTGTCGATAGACAGAATCTGCTGTTCGTCCATGCGCTCCAAAAGATAACGAAAACAATTCAGGATCACCTGATGGCTGACGATCAGCACCCGTTCGCGCCGGTACTCGCGAATTATTGTGTCGATCGTACTGCGCAGCCGCAGAATCACATCGCACCAGCTTTCGCCGCCAGGGGGGCGGAAATAGAATTTGCCGACGTGATCGCGTTGCTCGCTTAATTCGGGGTATTTTTCTCTGATGCCGTGCATGGTCAGGCGGTCGAGAATTCCAAACTCTTTTTCACGCAGCCGTTCGTCGGTAATGAGCGAGGTTACGTTTTCGGACAGGCCGGCTATATCCATCACGATGCGGACGGTTTGCTTGGCTCGCAAGTAGGGCGAACATAATATGACGGTAGGATTCACATTTCGCGGCATCTTCCCGAACCACTGTCCCAAGGCTTCCGCTTGCCGTTCTCCCAATGGCGATAGCGGCACATCCACGTCACGCATCGTAATATCGATCGTGTGCAAGCCGGCCGCCTCGGCCTCAATGCGCGCTATATTGCCGGCGCTCTGGCCATGACGCACTATCCATAGAGTGTAGGGCCATTTCTGCTCCATCACGTCGTGCCCCCCGCCGCGGAAGCGATTGCGCCCAACTTTTGCAGAGGCATGTTTTTCATTCGTATATCCGGTGCCGGTTTTCGGCTTCCCATTCGCCTTGGCCCCAGTGCTTTCAACCATGCTGATAAATGTACGGCAGTCGGGGTAATCCACTCGGCAAGAAATAGGGCTTTCCTTTTGGCCGTCCCGGCCAAAGCCTTGACTAGCGAGCGATCTCGAATTTTCTGGAGAGTATTTGCCTTCATCGTTAATGCGACTGAACATCGCGAGCAAAGTTCCTGCGCTCGCAAGGCAAAGTGATACGGGTTAAAACCTGGATTTTCAGAAAAGAAAATAGCGGCTTGCCTGCCTTGATCAAGGCAGGCAAGCCGCTATTGCCGAAACGAATATCGCTACCGCTTTTGCAGCATCGACAGAACCTGACTTTTCAGTATCTTGATGAGCGACGTTTCGTCGAAGGGTATGCCTTGCGGAGTGGGCTGGGTTCGATCCGCATAGAATAATCCGATAGGCACCTTATCGACTACAAGCGATAATACGATGAAGCTGCATGCATCGGGAAGCAGTTTCCGGTGCCATTCCGGGATCAATTCGCTGATGCTTTCGGTACTGGTGTCGGAGATCATCAGGTCGACGTCGTTTTCTATCGCCATGTGGAAAAGATCATTTGCGGAAGAGAGCGAGAATGTGAAGCCTGCTTGTCTTTCCGCTTGCTTTTCCCCGAGCGTAACGCGAGCGCGGAACTGGTTGGTTTTATGGTCTTTTAGGCATAACGCGGCGAAGCGGAACCCCATGCTGTTATACAAGGTTTCCAATACCAGCAGCATTAGTTCGTTTACTTTGCAGCGGCCGCTGGCCATCATCTGGGTCGCGTCCTGTATGCCGGTCAGCAGGCGATCGCGCGCATTGAATGGTTTCCCGTCGGGATGGCGCGCATCGGGGTGCTGATTAATCATCGGATCGGACGTCAACAATAGCTCACTGGGAAGGCCCGGTACTTTCGCCGCCGTGACTGTCTCCGACTGAATAGAATCATTTGCCAGCCCCGCGGTATCGGCTAAAGCCCGAATTTCCGGAGCAACAGCTTCGAACAGCGCATGAATTTTATCCTGGTTCAGATTCAGTGCTACCCCGAAACGGGATTGCAATGTGCTGATAAGGGCGGAATATTCGGTGCTTTTTTCCTTTGACGTTATTGGGCCGGCTTCCGCGCTGAAAGTCGCGATTTGCTGCATCCATTCCTGCCGGTTTTGCGGCGGCTTCAGGATGCCTTTGGGGGACGATGTCGTGGCGCGAATAATCGTGTCCGGGATCTTCCACTTCTGCAGTACCGACAAGGCCAAGGATTCGAAAGTGCATCCCATTACAATCTGCGCAGCGTCTGCCACCGAATATTTTTCTTTAGAGACCCGTTCCATGACCTCATGGTAGAGCGCATGGTTATGGGACGCTACCAATACTCTGCCGAGATTCTTGAACAAGGCGACAATGGCGGCTTCTTCCGATCCCTGATATTGACTGTTGCGCGCCAGTTCGCGGCCCAGTACGCTGGCGCATACGGCTTGTGAAAGTTCGGTGCGCACGCTTTTCGCATGCGCCTTGTTGGCAAGGCCATCGACCAGCAGCATGGCTAGCGCGCTGGTCTTGACCGTGTCGAAGCCGAGCAGGAAAATCGCCTTGGAGACGGTAGTGACCCGTGCGCCGGCAGCGCTTCGATAGAACACGGTGTTCGCCAGCCGCAGGATTTTTTGTGTCAGCGCAACGTCGGACAAGACAAGAAAAACGAGATCATGAAGTGCTTCTTCATTGTCCGATGCCAATCGAACCACGCTTGATATGGTGCTGCCAAGCGACAACAACTCATTGTTTTGGCATATTTCACGCAGCAAGGTGTCGCGAGCATGAACTTGGCCGGCATTAAGGGCTTGAACGTTGTTGGAAGTCATCGGCAATTAATTGTAGATCCCGTTATAAAAATCAGGCAGAACTGCCTACAAACATGCCAGGCAGTTGAAGACTCCCCAAGACCGGTTTTTTCATCATTATGATGGATGAAAAAGAGAAGCTTAATCATCTCATTCATTGCACGGATATGCACTAAATTTCCTATTAAAAACCAAATCTTGATTTGATTTATCATTCAGAGTCTTATTTGTTGCCGGGGTATTATTCGAGGCGTGTATTAATTGCTCAAAAATGCAGGAAAAAACCTACTCTTCCATTGAATCGCTCGTTGCCGCAATACGCAATTGCCGCGAGTGTGAAAGGCATTTGCCGCTTGGCCCTCGTCCGGTGCTTCGTGCTACCTCGACCGCTTCGGTTCTCATAGTAGGGCAGGCTCCGGGGACGCGCGTCCATGCAAGCGGGATACCGTGGGACGATCCGAGCGGAGACCGGCTGCGCAAATGGATGGGCGTAGATAAAACAACCTTCCATGATGAGTCGCGTATTGCAATTATTCCAATGGGATACTGTTATCCCGGCAGGGGCGGCGGCGGCGACTTGCCTCCTCGGCGTGAATGTTCGCGGTTGTGGTTGCCTCAATTGCTGGCCATGCTGCCGCAGGTCAAGCTGACCCTGCTGGTGGGGCAGTATGCGCAACAGCATTTTCTCGGCTCCCGGCGCAAGCGGACGCTGACCGAAACGACGATGGCCTGGCATGATTTCGCGCCGCATTACTTTCCGCTTCCGCATCCCTCGCCGCGCAACCAGCCATGGTTCAGGCGCAATCCGTGGTTTGACGAGCACTTGCTTCCTGATCTGCGTGACAGGATAAACGCAGTTCTTCCTGCATCGGCATTGCTGTGATGCAGGAAGGAAAAAATGCGGATTCAGTCCGGAAAAGGCGCTTAATTCTTCTGCTCGTCCCTGGCAGAAGAGAAAATTTCCCATAAATCAATGAACAGTGCCGCAATTATCGGCCCGATTACAAAGCCGTTAAGGCCGAAAAGCGCCAATCCGCCCAGGGTCGACAGGAGCACGACGTAGTCAGGCATCTGGATGTCCTTGCCGACCAATATGGGACGCAGGACATTGTCAATCAATCCGATTACAAGCGCGCCAAAACCGACCAGGATCAGGCCTTTCAAGAAGGAGCCGGTAACAAAAAAATAAAGCGCTACCGGCCCCCATACAAGCCCTGATCCTACTGCCGGCAGCAGCGAGAGAAAAGCCATCAGGACGCCCCATAGCAACGCTCCCTGAACGCCGAGAACCCAGAATATGGCTCCGCCCAGCATTCCCTGCACAGCGGCTACAGCGATATTTCCTTTAACGGTGGCGCGGATGACGGTCGTGAATTTACTGAACAGTACCCGCTTGTGCTCGGGGCTCAGCGGGGTCATTTGCTTGATTTTTTCGGAAAGACTGGCGCCGTCGCGAAAAAGAAAAAACAGCAGATACAGCATGATGACCAAACTGACGAGGAATTCGAAGATATTCTGGCCGACCTGCAAAGCGCGGGTAGCTATGAATTGGCTTCCCTGCACCATGCCCGCGGACAGCTTTTGCTGCAGAGTGGCGGCGTCGGTTATTTCAAAACGGTCCAGCAAGCTGTACATCCAGGGTGGCAATGCAGCGATGACCTGCTGAACATAAGCGCCAAAATCCAGTTCTCGCGTCCGGATCTGTTGATAGAAGGTAATTCCTTCCTGCATCAGCGAAGCTGTCAGCAGGGTTATCGGAATAATCACCATAACCAGACAAAGAAGCACTGTCGCCAGTGCAGCCAGATTCCGCTTCCGCCGCATGAGTACGAGCAAACGTTGATAGACCGGAGTAAACAGGATGGCTAGAACGATTCCCCAGAATACAGCGCCAAAAAAAGGCATGATGATCCAGCCAAAGGCTATTGATACGGCGATCAGCAAAAGCAGAAGGACTCTTTGATGAAGTTCTCGGTTATTCATATCAAATCCAGACGGCCAATTTATGAGCTGGCCCCATTCGAATGGGAAGACGGCGATAGGCCAAGGCACGGCCTTGCAATTGCTTTACTGATTGTAATGGTAATCGCGCAAGCTGGTGTTGGTTAGGAGGTCAAGAGCGCGTCCGCCAGATCCTGCGTGTGCATCTGACAAAACAGCTCGCCGATAAACAAAATATATCAAATGCGGTGACCCGAACTGAAGGAGCGGCTCGCCTCGTTGATCGATCTCAATGATGCGATTTCATGTATTCCGGATATGCCAGCTATCTGGCATATCCGGAGGGCAGCGCATTTATGCCCTATGTATTTCATTAATCTCCACATGGGAGGTTTTCAGGATAGGCACCGCTGCCTCCTGCATGGACTGCTCTATGCGGAGACATACACCGCATTCGGAACTAAGGTGACGCGGTACGGGAACAAGCTTGCAGGAAATGCCGCTATTCTTCAAGACTTTTTCTGCCCTGAAGGCGTGATTGCTTGTATGGAACAAAATCACCGTAAATTGTTGGGCGGTCATCTTGCCCTTCGAGCGATTTGTTCGACGGCGTCCAATACCCGCATCAGGTCGCCCGTACTCGTAAATATGCCAGGGGCGAACCGTACTGTGCCGACCGGGAAAGTACCTATTGTTTGGTGTGCTGCCGGCGCGCAATGCAGTCCGACACGGCACTGAATATCGAATTCTTCATCCAGATAAAACCCCGCTTCGGATGGAGAAACGCCATCGATGTTAAACGATACCGTGCCCACCTGTTGCCTGGAGTCCAAGGTGCCGTAAACCGTTACACCGGAAATATCGGCAAGACCGCCAATAAAAGACCGGGTCATTTCCAGATGATGCGCGCGAACCGAATCAATACCTCGTTCCAGTATCCATCGAACTCCCGCATCCAAGCCAGCAAGTCCCATGACGTTGAGGGTTCCGCTTTCATACCTATCGGGAAGCACTTCCGGCTGCTCTTCCGATTCCGACCTGCTGCCGGTACCGCCCCGTTTCAGTGGGCGCAACCTGGAAATATCCACTCGTTCCCCGATGACCAATCCACCTGTGCCCGTCGGTCCCAGAAGAGATTTATGCCCGGTGAACGCCAGAAGATCGATACAGTCGCGATCCATGTTGATGGGAATCGCCCCCGCTGTGGATGCCGTATCCACCAGCATCAGTAAATGATGTTCCCGGGCGATATGCCCGACAGCGGCGATCGGCAGCAAAGTGCCGACAACATTGGATGCATGATTCAACGCTATGAGAACAGTGTTGGGGCGAATAGCGGCTTCTATCAGGGAGCAATCCAGCGTTCCATCCGGTTTGCAAGGCACAATGGTTAGCTCCACCCCCTCTTTTTCGAGGTGACGCAGAGGCCGCATGACGGAATTGTGCTCCATGGAGCTGGTTATCGCGTGGTCGCCAGGACGAAGCAACCCGCATAGGGCGAGATTGAGTGCCTCTGTGCCGTTGGAGCCGAAAACGATCCGCAAGGGATTGTCGATATGGAATAGCTCGGACAAGCTCTCGCGAGCTGAATCGACTATGCGGCCGGCCTTTATCGATAAGCTATGGCCGCTACGGCCCGGGTTGGCGCCTACCTGGTCAAGATACCGGATTATTGCTGCACCGACAGAGGGCGGCTTGGGCCATGATGTTGCCGCATTGTCGAGATAAATAGGAACGGACACGCCGGCCTAAATTTTCTTTTGCAGCGTTAATCGGAACTGATGCCCTGTCTCCTCAACAGAGATTTCGCAATTCATGGAAAGTGCCGCGCGCGACACATTTTCGCGGGCGGTAACCGTGTCAACCACGACCTCCATTTTTTCACCTGGTGACAACTCTTTCAACGCAGACCTGGTCCTGATGACAGGTTCCGGGCATGACAGTCCGGTTACATCCAGACTTTTCATAGTTCACTCCAATCCAGCTAAAGGGCTTAGTGGGGGCATTTCAATTATTCAAACCGTTCGCGCATGGTAAAACCCAAAACCAGGCAAAAAGCTAATCCGATAGCGACGGCAATCTGACCATTAAAACCGGGACCGCCAACTTGAAGCGCGCCTTCGACTACCTTGTCCGGTCCTGCTGCCAGTAGAAAATTGTGGGCAAATCCAGCTCCGACAATCATGCCTACTACGAACACGCTTGCGTCAGTGTCGCCTTCACCAGACAGGAAAAGCTGGCGTCCCGGACAACCTCCAGCCAAGGCAAATGCAAGGCCGGAAAGTACCATGCCGAAAAAATTCCATATGTAGTCGCTGTGCGCCACCGGCTGACCGGTAAAGCCGGGGTTGACCTGGCCGAGAGCCAGATTTACGGCAAACGCCGCAGCAAGCATGGCGCCTACGCCGTATAACAGATGGAAATCCCTTATCAAAAGCGAATCGCGGATCGAGCCCATGGTGCAAAAGCGGCTTCGCTGAGCCAGGAAGCCGATCAGTAATCCGACGCCCAGTGAAATGAGAATAGGGGCGTGCATCGAGCCCGGTCCCTTATCGCTGGCGAAGATGAAGGCGGGCTTTACAAACGCCAGGATTATTGCGCCAATCATCAGACCGGGCATGATCCAGCCCGCCGCCTTGAATGTTTCCCGCGAACGCCCCAGAGTGAAGCCGCGCTTAAGGAATAGGGCGCCAAGTCCAACTCCGGAAACAAGACCAGCCAAGCCAATGATCGCATTCAGATCTCCACCTGCAAGCCTGAGAATCGCGCGCCACGGGCAGCCCAGAAAAACCAGGGCGCCTATCATGGCAAAGACGCCAAGCAGAAACCGAACTATGGGGGCAGATCCGGCCCGTGCCCGAAATTCTCCGAACAGCAGGGCGGCCACTAATGATCCAAGCACAAAGGCCGGAATTTCAGGGCGCAGATACTGAACAACGGAGGCACGGTGAAGCCCAAGCGCGCCGGCCAGATCGCGCTCGAAACAGGCGACGCAGACGCCCATGTTCGGAGGGTTGCCCAGGTTTTGCAATAACGCGGCAAGCGAGCCGATAACGATGCCAACGGAGATAATTCCCCAGCGCGAGGCAAAGAATTTTGTAATTTTATTTTTCATTTTTATGGTGGTCATGCCTGACAAATAACGGTTTCATCAACAATGCGCAAGAGCCGCAAAAGTAGAAGACCGGTACGGCATTCACTCTCATGGAACCGAACTACTGTTTCGGTGAAGCATGGGATTGTACGTAAGCAACGTTGGAAGTCAATCGAATAGCGCTCAGGGAGACTCAGGCAGGGCTTGGCAGCAGGGTAGGGGGTGCTCGAGTGTTGTGAAAGCCGTCACGCTTGCAAGATCGACCGCATGAGAGGAATTTGCCCGGCGAGTCGGTCACGCTACTCTCAGCGCGACTTTACAGGTGGTGGCGTTTTTCCATCAAATCGAATAGAACATAACGGCAACAAAATGGCAGCCAGTGCCGGCCATTACGAACAGATGCCAGACGAAATGGCCGAAGCGCAGACGTCCGTCATTCAGGTAAAAGGCCACTCCGGCCGTGTAGGCGAGGCCGCCCGCGAGCAGCCAAAGCAGTCCGGAAACCGGCATGCGCTCAAATAGCGGAACCGCCGCCACCACCACCAGCCAGCCCATCAACAGGTACAGGCCGGTCGACCACAATGGGTGAGACAGCCGGCCCAACACCTTGAGCGTGATGCCGAACAACGCAATGCTCCACACCGTGCCGAACAGCATCCATCCCCATATTCCGCTGAGCACGCCTAAAGAAAACGGCGTGTAGGTGCCGGCGATGAACGCGTAAATGATGCCGTGGTCGAGCTTGGCGCATACCTGCTTGGCCCGACATTCAGGCAATCCATGGTACAGCGCAGAAGTAAAGTACAGCATCACCATCGTAATGGAGAAGATGATCGCACCCACGACTGCGGCAGAGGGTCCGCGCAGTGCGACGTGATTGACCAGGAAAGGTGCGCATGCGAGCGCCAGCATGCCGGCTAGGCCGTGGCTGATGCTGTTTGCGATTTCTTCAGGTCTGCTTTGAGGGCGTGTATTCATTTGTCGATTCTCTCATGTCTGCCGCTGCAGGGTCGGCAAGCTCTTTTATGGGGAACTTCCGGCAGAGTACGAATTCTCATATGGCCGCGCATCGATTCAACTGGAATATCCGCTTCCATGCAAACGCTGTCCATCACTAACATAAGCTTTGATTTTCAATCGGCATTGCGAGATAGGTGCATCGCGCGATCGCTTGCGGAGTCAGTAATTGAAAAATACCCACTTGTCTCCTCTTCTTTCAGATCGCCAGGGATACTCGCCGAAGTCGGCGCGGAATGACTGGACATGCTTATCCAGCACTGCCACGGCGATAGGACGGTTTTTCAGATACTGGCTGAATTGCATAGAGGATATGCAGGCGCTGCCGTAATCGGGTGAGGCGCGGCAACCAAATTGCAAATCGCGGCTTTGGCTGTCGATGACCTTGACGGTATCGCGCAGGAAAAATGGAAGAGAGGCAAAAGCATCCTCGAAATTGCGATAGACGAATACTGCCGGTTTGATGTTGCCTTGTCCGCTGATCAGCTCCCCAATATGGCGACTGCTGGTGCGCTCGGATTTGGCGTCGGCAGTGCGTAGCACCAGAATCAGAATCGGAATCATCGCTAAGCCGACACTGGCCAGCACGGCGTCACGCATCCAGCCTCCTCCACGGGAAATGACCATCATGCGCGCGCCCAGCGCCCAAGCCGCGACGCAGCAGATCGGCCACCAGAGAGGCATGTTTTCCAATGACAGCCATTGGGAAGGGCTGGCAAACAGCAAGGCCAGGAATGCTGCCGTGCATAGCGCCAGCGCCAATCCCATGCAATGGGAAAGCATTCCATCGTCTTCTTTCTGCAGATGATGTTCCAGCGCCAGTCCAAGCCAGAGTGCGCCTGCCGGAGCAATCAGTACAAGATAGTATTCCGACTTCGCCACCGAAAGCGAAAAGAAGAGCAATGGAAATAATACCCATGCCTGGCAGAATCTGATCAGAGTTTGCTTTGCACGATCTTGCTTGTTCGAGAAATCAATCAGCAGCCCCAGAAACGGTGTCCAGGGCAGAAGCAACATCGATAGCTTGGAAAGATAATAATAAAATGGCCCGGTGTGATAGTCGCGCGGCTCGCGCATACCAAGAAAGCGCAAGCAGTGCTCGTTTATGAAATAAAACCATGCGAACCCGTCCTGTTTTAGAGATGCCAGAACATGCCAAGGTGCGGCGATAACAAGGAACAGTGAAATAGCGACCGGATCGGCCATTGCACGCAAGGTGCGCAGGTCGCGCATCATCAGGAGAAATGTGACGATAACGCCTCCGGCCAAGATCAGCGATACCCCACCTTTTTCAAGTGTTGCCAAGGCCAGAAAAAAAGCGCTGGCTCTGATCCATGCCTTGCCCTTTCCGGCGTGCCATTTAAAAAAAGCGAAAAAAACTGCGGCGAGAAGTGCTGTAAGCAGCGGGTCGAACATTACTGTTCTGGACAACACCACGACAGGAAGCGCCGTCGACAGGATGAGAAGAGCATAGAAGCCGGCTCTTGCATATCCGAGCGTGCGGCAAAATGCAAAAATCCCAAATGAGAGGCATGCCATAGGTAAGGCCGAAACCAGCCGCGCGCTCGTTTCCGAAATCCCGAAAACATGAAACGACAAGGCCATCAGCCAGTAAAGCAGCGGCGGCTTCTCTATATATGGCACCCCCAGGAGGGTTGGAATGACGAAATTGCCGGTTCCCAGCATTTCTCTGGCAATTTCAGCATACAAGCCTTCATTGGTGTCGCGCAGCGGATAGGCGGCAAGGTCGTATAGAAAAAAGAACAGTGGCAAAAAGGCGGCTGCGGCATTGAACAGGTAGAGACCGGTCGTGCTGAAAGTCAGCGCGGATGGCGGCGGCGCTAGCTCGACTTCAATGCCAACGCCAGAAGTCCGCCTGACGAACAGCTTGATGCCTGATGCAATATTGGAGAAAAATGAGTACATAAAGCTCGCCGCTGAGTTTGTGGTTCAGCCAACTTGTTCTATCCGAATTTCAGTTTTGTCGCCAATTTCTCTAATCAAGTGCAGACCGCTTGCAGCAAAGGTTGTGTTGTAGGAGTGCTTATGAAAAAACAGGCAGGCTGACGGTTGCGGCTTATTTCACCTCTTTTAAGAAACATCTTATTGATATTTATAAAGAAATCGGAGAAAGGCTTCGGCCATCTCCACTCCAAAAAGCCGCTATCGCCCCAGCCGTAGTAACTGCACACGCCCGCTCTGACACTTCCATCACCGCCGCCTGCTCACAAAGATCCGCCCGTCTTCGCGCATCCTGCCAGAGCAAGCAGCCCTGCCACCACTACGTGATTTACTCGCGTTCTCCTGATCAGATCCTTCCGTAACGAACGAAATTCTAAGAGCGGATCCAGGGCATGTCAGTTCACATCGCAATGGATTTTTACTTAGATTAAAAATAATCTGATTCAGGTGCGGCTATCCGATCGACAAGGGGAAGGGTTGGGTTCGCTGTCGGAAATGCCTGACAGCAGCATGGTTTTTAGAAAGCCATGTATCCCATGGACCATGGTTGCGTATGGCTTTAAGGGGTATCGGCAAGCCCGGTAAGACAAAAAGCCCAACCGTGTGGGTTGGGCTTTTTGCTTGAATCTATTGGTGCCGGCTGCAGGACTTGAACCCGCCACCCCATGATTACAAATCATGTGCTCTACCAGATGAGCTAAGCCGGCAATCAGAAAGGAGCGTATTTTACATTATTTAAGGCAAACGGCGCTCTTCATTTGACGCGGGTTAACGTTGGAGGGCCACTTTTTTTAGGCGGCTCCGGCTCGTCACTCGGAGAAACGGTTGCTGCCTTGGGCTTTGCCGCCGAATCCGGTTCGGGCAAATCAAAAACCAGGCCCTGTCCGTTCTCGTTGGCATAGATCGCAACCACATTCTCGACCGGAACAAAAATTTCGCGCGCCACGCCTCCGAACCTTGCCATGAAGCGGATGCTTTCATTGTCCATTTTTAGCCCGTTTGTGGCTTCATAGCTGATGTTGAGCACGATTTGCCCATCATGCACGAATTGCATTGGCACGGTTGTGGCTGCGTCTACCTTCGCGGCCAAATAAGGCGTGAAGCCATTATCGACGCACCATTCAAAAATCGCGCGCAGCATGTAGGGCTTGGTAGAAATTTGCGTCATGAGAGAGCTTGCTTAAATAAATGCTGATTTACGATTCGACGAGTTATGCCGCCAGGAGATTCTAGCGACGCATGACCTTTTCCGGCGGCGTCAGTGCTTCAATGTATGCGGGACGCGAAAAAATGCGTTCAGCGTATTTCATCAACGGTGCAGCGGTTTTGGACAATTCGATTCCATAATAGTCAAGACGCCAAAGAAGCGGCGCAATCGCGACATCCAGCATTGAAAATTCATCGCCCAGCATGTACTTGTTCCTCTGGAACAGCGGGGCAAGCGAAGTCAGGTGGTCGCGGATCTTCATGCGGGCCTTCTCGTGGTTCGCGTTTGCCGCTTCCGATTTGTCGTTCTCAAGCGTACTGACGTGTACAAACAGTTCTTTTTCGAAATTGAACAGCATCAGCCGCGCACGAGCTCGCATCAGGGGATCCGCGGGCATCAGTTGCGGATGCGGAAAGCGTTCGTCGATATATTCGTTGATGATGTTGGATTCGTACAAAACGAGTTCGCGCTCAACCAGAATCGGTACTTGTCCATATGGATTCATTGTCGAGATTTCTTCCGGCTTGTTGAACAGGTCAACATCACGGACTTCGAAATCCATGCCTTTTTCAAACAGCACGAGACGGCAGCGTTGAGAGAACGGGCATGTTGTGCCGGAGTAGAGAACCATCATCGTTGTAGTTCCTTTAATGCAAAAGATGAAACTGGCCGCGGCCTGACGCATGATGGCGGTTTGCTGGCATCAGGTATGAGGTAGGCATAAATTCCGACAGACTTTTATTGTTGATGTCCAGGCTAAAAAAGCGCGTGAAATCAAAACCAGGCAATCTGTACAAAAATCGGCGGCTCAGTAAAATTGGTTGATAACCGTATATTATAAAGGAGACGGTATTCCTTTTAAAGAAGAAATATGAGGGGATATAACATTATCTTCGGACGGGGTCAATTTGGACAGCGCGGAAGTTTGATTTTTAAGCACGCTTGCAAACGGCAAGATCGAGGATCCGGTTTAAAAATATAACCACATCATTAGGTGTAAATATCTGATGGGGAAGTAGGGCGGTGCGGTAAACAGCCGGCTCAGTCTTATACCGGATTGGCGATATCGATAAACCGATGCTTGATGCCGAACTGCCCTGCAATATGGTCTCCCAGGGCCTGAACGCCGTAGCGCTCGGTTGCATGGTGTCCGCAGGCAAGGTAGGCGGTGCCTGTTTCAAGAGCAAGATGGACGGTCTGTTCGGATATTTCGCCGCTCAGGAAAGTACTGGCGCCTGCTGCGACAGCATCCTGCAAAAGATTTTGTGCTGCGCCGGTGCACCAGCCAATTCGACCCAGCGGCTGGCTTGAGTCTCCAATTAGCAACGGTTCCCGGTTAAGCCGCATTTCGATCAGCCCGGCCAAGTCGCCGACAGTGCGCAGAGAGGCTTGAACAGGCGTACCTATCCAGCCCAGGTCGTTTTCGCCGAAGCGCTCGTCGGCCTGCAGGCCCAGCCGCAACGCCAGTTGTGCGTTATTGCCCAATACAGGATGCAGGTCCAGCGGCAGATGATAGGCAAACAGGCTGATATCATTTTGCAACAACAGCTTCAGCCGTTTGTGCTTTGTCCCGACGACGCATGGATTTTCATCGCGCCAGAAAAAGCCGTGATGCACAAGAACAGCGTCGGCTTTTGCGTCTATGGCGGCTTCCAGCAGAGCGCGGCTGGCGGTAACCCCCGTGGCCAGAGTTCGAATCTCAGGCCGTCCTTCCACTTGCAGGCCATTTGGACAATAATCTCGAATTAGCGAAATATTCAGCGTTTGCGCTAGAAATTTGGTAAGTTCATCCCTATCTATCATTTTTCGGCCTAATAAAAATCATCATGCGACGTCTCTGGCTGCTATTCGCCCAAGTCACTACGGTTGGCTTGGCAATTTTTTTCATTGTAACCACCTTGAAGCCCGAATGGTTGGGCGGAAGAGGGGCTACCTCTTTGACAAGACCGGTCACATCCACAGTGACGGTGCAGGAGGCTCCTGTCAGCGTACCGCCAACTCAGTCCTCTTATCGGGATTCTGCGTTGCATGCGATGCCTTCGGTGGTGAACATTTATACAACCAAAGAGATCAAGCAGCCGCAAAGTCCGCTTCTTGAAGATCCTTTCTTGCGGAAGTTCTTTGGCGAACGCTTCGGCGGGGCGGAAAAACAGTTAAGCCTGGGTTCCGGAGTTGTGGTCAGTCCGCAGGGCTACATCATGACAAACAATCATGTGGTGGAAACTGCGGACCAGATCGAGGTTGCTTTCGAAGATGGACGCAAGGCGACTGCCAAGCTGGTCGGGAACGACCCGGAAACCGATCTGGCCGTGATCAAGGTCGATCTGCCGGATCTGCCTGCTATTACGCTAGGTCATATAGAACAAGCCAAAGTCGGCGACGTCGTGCTTGCGATCGGTAACCCGTTCGGTGTCGGCCAGACTGTCACGATGGGGATCATTTCCGCACTCGGGCGCAGCCAGCTCGGTATTAATATTTATGAAAATTTCATCCAGACCGATGCGGCGATCAACCCGGGGAATTCAGGCGGAGCATTAGTCGATACCAACGGCAACCTGCTTGGCATTAACTCGGCGATTTATTCACGAAGCGGAGGCTCGCTCGGTATCGGTTTCGCCATTCCGGTCTCGACCGTCAAAACGGTGATGGAATCGATCATCAACACGGGTCAGGTAGTGCGCGGCTGGATCGGTGTCGAACCGCGCAACATTACGCCCGAATTGGCGGAAAACCTGGGATTGAAAAGGAAAAGCGGCGTCATCATCGCGGCCATACTCAAGAATGGGCCGGCTGACAAGGCTGGCATGAAGCCGGGCGATATATTGATCTCGGTTGAAAATACGCCTGTTAGCAACATGACTGAAATGTTCAATCAAATTGCGCTTCTGGTTCCAGGAAGCAAGGCAAAAATGACGGTATTGCGCGATAACGGCGAAATGATGCTCGACGTCACGGTCGGCAAGCGGCCTCCGAGGAAGAAAACCGAGGAATAATGCATGCCGGTTCAATATCTTCGGTTGCGCGAAGAAAAACCAGCCTGACGCCGAAGCAGGCGGCATTGCAAATTAGCCGTGATCTGGACGCGACGCATTGCGCGCAGCGACGGCTTGCTGTTTTCTAGCGCAACCCCTTCCAGGGACGCGGGCCGCCAAAAACGTGAATATGCAGGTGGTAGACTTCCTGTCCGCCGTCCGGCCCCGAGTTGATCAGCGTCTTGTAGCCGCCCGTGTGCGTTCCGTCCGGTTCGGTAACCACCGCGCAGCCATGCTCTGCCGCCAGTTTCGGCGCCCGCGCCAGCATCTTGCCCAGCAAAGCCGAATCGGACTCACTGCAGTCGGAAAGCGTTGCGATGTGCTTTTTTGGAATCACGAGCAAATGGACGGGAGCTGCCGGGTTGATGTCCTTGAACGCCATGAGCATATCGTCTTCATAGACGATGTCAGCCGGGATTATTTTGGCGGCAATTTTGCAGAAAAGGCAGTTGTCCATGTGCTGTTCCCTCGTCAGTTCTTGTCTTGTTCCTGAACGTCGCGAAACTCGTCCTTGCGAGCCGCTTTTTCCTCGATCCCGGAAATTCCCTCGCGTCGAGCCAGTTCGTTCAATACGTCCTGCGGCGTCAGTCCGAATTGCGCCAGCATGATCATCGAGTGGAACCACAGGTCGGCGCATTCGTAGACCAGTTTGGATGTGTCGCCGTGGCGCGCGTCCTTCGCCGCCATCACGGTTTCGGTCGCCTCTTCGCCGATCTTTTTCAGTATGGCATCGTCGCCCTTGGCAAAAAGCCGGGCGACATATGATTTTTCGGGGTCGCCGCCATTAGCCAGCTTGCGCGATTCAATGATGGAAGTCAGACGCTGCAGAGTCTCATTCATTTGTAAATACTTTCCGGATCTTTTAAAACGGGATCGACGACGTTCCACCTGCCGCTGGCGGCATTGCCTTCGAATTGCTGGTAAAAGCACGAGCGTCTTCCGGTATGGCATGAGATGCCGCCGACCTGTTCCACCTGTATCAGCAATGCGTCATTATCACAGTCCAGTCGGATATCCACGATTTTCTGGACATGACCGGATTCCTCGCCTTTGCGCCATAATTTCTGGCGCGACCGGCTCCAATAGACAGCTTCGCCCAATTCCACAGTCATGGCGAGCGAGTCTCGATTCATCCATGCGAACATCAATATGATGTTGCTGCCCGCTTCCTGGGTTATGACGGGCGCCAGCCCCCGCTCATCCCATTTGACCTGGTCGAGCCAGTTATCGTTTGCACTCATTTCAGCCTTACCGGGATGCCCTGCTGATCCATGAATCGTTTTGCTTCCTGCACAGTATATTCTCCATAGTGGAAAATGCTGGCGGCGAGTACCGCGTCGGCATGGCCGAGCTTGATGCCGTCAGCCAGATGCTGCAAGTTGCCGACGCCGCCGGAAGCGATAACGGGAATACTGATCGAATCCGAAATTTTTCGCGTCAACGCGAGATCGAATCCGCTTTTGGTTCCATCCCGGTCCATGCTGGTTAGCAAGATTTCCCCAGCGCCCAAGCGTTCCATTTTCTGCGCCCATACAATCGCATCCAGGCCGGTCTGCTTGCGGCCGCCATGGGTAAACACTTCCCATCTGTCCGGAGCAACCTGCTTGGCGTCGATCGCGACGACAATGCATTGCGAGCCGTACTTGCAGGCGGCATCGGCCACCAGTTGAGGATTGGTCACTGCGGATGTGTTGATGCTCACCTTGTCCGCGCCCGCATTCAGCAGGCGCCGCACGTCTTCGACCACGCGCACGCCGCCGCCGACCGTAAGCGGAATGAAAACCTGCGATGCGACATCCTCGATGATATGCAGGATCAGGTCGCGGTCGTCGCTGGATGCGGTGATGTCGAGAAACGTCAGTTCATCGGCACCTTGTTCGTCGTACCGCCGCGCGATTTCAACCGGATCGCCGGCATCGCGCAGTTCAACGAAATTGACCCCCTTGACGACCCGCCCGGCGGTTACGTCGAGACAGGGAATGATTCTTTTTGCCAGCATAAAAGACCAAGAAAAGTTTGGAACAAAAAGACTGAAGCGCTGCAAGAGCAGGTTTGGCTATCCTTTTCCTGCGCACTCGTCATTGAAAAATACGGACACGGTGCCCGCGAACACCGTATGGATCATCGCATCAAGCCGGGCTGACTAATCCGTCAATTCATCGGCGAGCAACTGCGCTTGCTGCAGGTCCAGCGTGCCCTCGTAGATAGACCGGCCGCAAATTACGGCTTCGATTCCCTCGTTTCGTACCTTGCAAAGCGCTTCCACATCCTTGATGTCGTGCACGCCGCCCGACGCGATGATAGGCACCTTGACCGCCCGCGCCAGTTTCACCGTTGCTTCAATGTTGACACCGCCCATCATGCCGTCGCGCCCGATGTCGGTGTAGACAATTGATTCGACGCCGTAGCCTTCATATTTCTTGCCCAGCTCGATCACATCGTGCCGCGACAGCTTGCTCCAGCCGTCGGTCGCCACCTTGCCGTCCCTTGCGTCCAGGCCAACGATAATATGGCCTGGAAATGCGCCGCAGGCATCCTGTAGAAAACCCGGATTCTTGACGGCAGCCGTGCCGACAATGATATATGAAAGGCCATGGTCGAGATAACGCTCGATCGTGTCCAGATCGCGAATGCCGCCGCCAAGCTGAACCGGGATTTCATCGATGTCATTGTCGAGGGCGAAGTCCTGGACGGCCTTGATGATGGATTTTACCGCGGCCTCGTTTTTCGGTTTACCGGCGAAGGCGCCATTTAAATCGACCAGATGCAAGCGGCGAGCGCCTTGCTCCAGCCAATGCCGTGCCATTTCGGCCGGATCTTCGGAAAAGACGGTGACTTTATCCATGTCGCCTTGTTTAAGGCGAACACATTGACCGTCCTTGAGGTCGATAGCAGGAATGAGCAACATGACGAGAATTAGATAATAAGAGTTAAGAAAAAAGGAGTGCTTTATTTACCCGATTACGGGTTCCAGTGTATGAAATTCTTGTACAACTGCAGCCCGGCCGATGCGCTTTTCTCCGGATGAAACTGGGTTGCGAAAATATTGTCGCGCGCTATGGCACAGCAAAATGGCGCGCCGTAAGTCGTTTCGCCGATAGTATGCTCGGGATTTTCCGGCGCGGCATAAAAACTATGCACGAAATAGAAATAGCTGTCGTCGGCGATGCCGTTCCACAAAGGATGGGGCCTGCTCTGCCTTACTTGGTTCCAGCCCATTTGCGGCACTTTGAAACGAGAACCGTCTTCCTGCAACTGGCCCTCCAGTTGAAACCGGACCACCTTGCCGGGCAACAGGCCGAGCCCTGGCGTATCGCCTTCTTCGCTCCAGTCGAACAGCATCTGTTCGCCGACGCAAACGCCGAACAACGGCTTCGACCTTGACGCCCTGATTACCGCTTCCAGCAGGCCGGATTCGCGCAGGCTGCGCATGCAGTCGGGCATCGCGCCCTGCCCCGGCAAAACGATGCGTTCGGCTTCGTCCAGATCGGCAACCGTGCCCGAAATGCGAATGTCGGCTTCGGGCGCGACCGCGCGCAATGCCTGGGCAACCGAATGAAGATTGCCCACCCCATAGTCAACAACAACAATTTTTTTCATAACGGTATGGTACTGTCAGACCGGAAAATACCCAAATTCATGCGGATGCTGAAACAGACGCACTCACTTACAAGACGCCCTTGGTCGAGGGAACCGTCCCGGCTGCACGCGGATCAGGCTCGGACGCCATGCGCAGAGCGCGGCCGAACGCCTTGAATACGGTTTCACACTGATGGTGAGCATTTTCCCCACGCAGGTTGTCGATATGGAGCGACACCATCGCATGGTTCACGAAACCTTGAAAGAACTCGCGCGTCAGGTCGAGGTCGAACGTACCTGTGCATGGACGTTTGAACGGCACATGGAACTCCAGCGCCGGGCGGCCGGAAAGATCGATTACAACCCGCGACAGAGCTTCGTCGAGCGGCACGTACGCGTGTCCGTAGCGGCGAATCCCTTTTTTGTCTCCGATTGCCTGCGCGAAAGCCTGGCCGAGCGCAATGCCTACGTCTTCGACCGTGTGGTGCGAATCGATATGCAAATCTCCCTTGGCGTCGATATCCAGATCGATCATGCCGTGCCGTGCTATCTGATCGAGCATGTGATCGAAAAAAGGCACGCCGGTATTCAGCTTTTGCTGTCCGCTGCCATCGATATTGATCGAAACCCGGATTTTGGTTTCAGTGGTATTGCGGTTAATTTCTGCGGTTCTGGGCATATTCGGATCTAGCGAAAAATTACTGTACAAGACATGCCTGGAATGCAGCAAGAAACAGGCGGTTTTCTTCCGGCGTGCTTACAGTCACGCGCAAACAATTGTCGAGCAGTTGGTGCATTTTACCTACATTTTTAATTAATACCTTGCGGGCCACCAGTTTTTCAAATACTTGGTTGGCGTTCGGGACGCGAACCAGAAGAAAATTGGCCGCGGACGGGAAAACCTTTACATCGGGCAAAGCGGACAGGGCATCCGATAGTTTCGTGCGTTCGGCGCGAAGAACCATGGCCTGCGCATCCAGCACATCGAGATGCTGCAGAGCGAATTCCACGGCGGCTTCAGTCAGCACGTTGATATTGTACGGCGGCCGCACTTTGTCGAATTCTGCGAGAAGTTCGGGGTTGGCAGACATGTAGCCGAGCCGGGCGCCGGCCAGTCCGAGCTTGGACATGGTGCGCATCACGACCAGATTCGGAAATTCAGGCAGGCGCGCCATGAAGCTGGCCTGAGCGAACGGCTGGTAAGCCTCATCCGAAACGACAATGCCGGAGTCGCCCACGGCACGGATGATTTCTATCATGTCGTTTGCATCGAACAGGTTGCCGGTCGGATTGTTCGGATAAGAAAGGTAGACGATAGCCGGGCGGTGTTCCACAATTGCCGCAAGCATTGCTTCCTTGTCCAGCATGAAGTCGGGTTTGAGCGGCACGCCGACGAATCCCATGCCGGCAAGCTGCGCAGAGAGCGCATACATAACGAAACCCGGCATCGGCGCCAGCGCTTTGGCCGGCTCCGGGAGGTCGCGTCTGGCACACGCGATCGAGATCATCGAAATCAATTCGTCCGAGCCGTTGCCGAGCACCAGGTCGAAACCGGCCGGCACGCCCATTTTTTCACGGATCATCGCCTTCAGGCTTGCGTAGGATGGCACCGGATAGCGGTTCATCGCCACCTGCGCCAGCCGCTGACCGAGCCCGGTGCGTAGGTCATCCGGCAGCAGATGCGGGTTTTCCATCGCATCCAGCTTCAGGAAGCCGACAGAGTCGGCGACATGGTAACCGTCCAGCGCTCGCACATCGGGACGGATGATATTTTCAATCAGACTCATGATTTTTTAGTTTGTGTTGCTTTTATTATGCCGGCACAGGCATTTCCGAGTTGCTTACCATGCGGAGGAGCGTGGATTCTTGACGATACTCCCACGTATTTTTTGTTTGCGCAACTCGTTGCGCTCGCCTTGTTGCGATACGCTCAATACAGGAGTTTAGCCAATTTTCTAGCCAAGCCGGTACGCGGCGCTTCTGGCGTGCGCTTCCAGGCCTTCGCCGTTCGCCAATTCGACCGCTATTTTGCCGAGGGTGCGAGCGCCTTGTTCGCTTACCGCGATGATGCTGGAGCGTTTCTGAAAATCGTATACACCGAGCGGCGACGAGAAACGCGCGGTGCGCGAGGTCGGCAGCACGTGGTTCGGTCCGGCGCAATAGTCGCCAAGCGCTTCGGAAGTGAAGCGGCCCAGAAATATCGCTCCCGCATGGCGGATCTTGTCGGCCCAGCGTTGCGGGTCTTCGGCCGATATTTCCAGATGTTCGGCTGCGATCCGGTTGGCGATTCCGCACGCTTCTTCCATGTCGCGGACCTTGACCATCGCGCCGCGGTTTGTCAATGAAGTGCGGATGATGTCGCTGCGCTGCATCTGCGGCAGCAAGCGGTTGATGCTGGCTTCGATTCGGTCAAGATAGGCGGCATCCGGGCTGATCACGATCGATTGCGCCAGTTCATCGTGCTCGGCCTGGGAGAACAGGTCCATCGCGATCCAGTCCGGATCGGTCGTTCCATCGGCAAGCACCAGAATTTCCGACGGCCCGGCGATCATATCAATGCCGACTGTGCCGAAAACGCGCCTCTTTGCGGACGCGACGTAGGCATTGCCGGGGCCGACGATTTTGTCCACAGCCGGAACCGTTTCCGTGCCGTAGGCAAGAGCCGCTACCGCTTGCGCTCCGCCGATTGCAAATACGCGTGTGACGCCGGCGATCGCCGCGGCTGCCAGCACCAGTTCGTTTTTCACTCCGCCGGGAGTCGGCACGACCATGATGATTTCGGGCACGCGGGCGACCTTGGCCGGAATTGCATTCATCAGTACCGAAGACGGGTACGCAGCTTTGCCGCCCGGGACATAGATGCCGACCTTGTCCAGCGGGGTCACTTTTTGACCCAACACGGTGCCGTCGGCTTCGGTATACAAAAAGCCATCCGATCCACATTCCTGGCGCTGCTTCTCATGGTAGCTGCGCACCCGTTCGGCGGCGGTTTGCAGCGCCTTTCGGCGCACGGGCGAAAGTCCGTCAAGCGCCGCCTGGCAGTCTTCAAGGCTGATTTCGAGCTCGGACGGGGAGGCCAGGGAAAGGCGGTCGAAACGGTTGGTATATTCGATCACCGCAGCATCGCCGCGGCCTTTCACGTCGGCCAGAATGCCGGCGACTGCGCGCTCGACTGCTTCGTCCTCGCTGGCCTCGAAGGCAAGCACCGAAGCGAGTTGCCGGTTGAATTCCGGGTCGGCTGTATTCAGCTTGCGAATGGTTATCGACATGATATTTCTGCTCAGGCTGATGGCTTGTTTTCCAGGGAAGGCTTGTTCGACGCCTTTTCAAATGCCTGCAGAATCGGCTGCAGCAAATGACGTTTCAGTTTCAGCGACGCCTGATTTACGATCAGGCGCGAGGTGATTTCCTGAATATGCTCGACCTCGACCAGATTATTGGCGCGCAACGTGTTGCCGGTGCTGACCAGGTCGACGATCACGTCGGCTAATCCGACCAGAGGCGCCAGTTCCATCGATCCGTACAGCTTGATCAGGTCTACGTGAACCCCTTTATTTGCGAAGTGTTCGCGCGCGGCCTGTACGTACTTGGTTGCGACGCGCAGCCGCGCTCCCTGCCGGATCGCGTTTTTGTAATCGAAATCCTTCTTGACCGCTACCGAAAGCCTGCATTGGGCGATATGCAAGTCGATCGGCTGGTACAGCCCGGTGCCGTCATGTTCCTGAAGCACGTCTTTGCCTGCGACCCCGAAATCTGCTGCTCCGTACTGAACATAGGTCGGCACATCAGTCGCACGCACAATGATTACGCGTACATGGGGCTGGTTGGTCGGCAGTATCAGCTTGCGGGACGTCTCCGGGTCTTCCAGAACCGTAATGCCTGCCTCTTTCAGCAACGGTATCGTCTCTTCGAAAATTCGTCCCTTCGACAGCGCCAGAATCAGTTCTTGCGGTTGATTATTTTCTGTTTGGTTCATTCTTTAATCCGTTGTATGTTGGCGCCGACAGCCGACAATTTTACCTCCATGCGGTCGTAGCCGCGGTCGAGGTGGTAGATGCGATTGATCTCGGTTTGTCCCTGCGCAGCCAGCCCTGCGATAACCAGCGACGCCGAGGCCCGCAAGTCAGTTGCCATTACCGGCGCGCCGACCAATCTGTCCACTCCCTGAACGAAAGCGGTATTGCCTTCGGTCTTGATATTCGCGCCAAGGCGGTTCAGTTCCTGTACGTGCATGAAGCGGTTCTCGAAAATCGTCTCGACTGCATGACTGGCTTCGCTTCCGAGGCAATTGACAGCCATGAATTGCGCCTGCATGTCGGTTGGAAAGCCCGGGTATTCGGTGGTTCGAAAACTGACTCCTTTCGGACGCGAGTCCATCCGGATTCGAATCCAATCGTCGCCGCAAGTGATGTTCGCGCCGGTCTCGCGCAACTTGTCCAGTGCTGCATCCAGAATGTTTCCACGGGTCCGTGTCAGCGTGACGTCGCCGCCCGTTGCCACCACCGCGCACAGGAAAGTGCCGGTTTCAATGCGGTCGGCGATCACATCGTGCTCTGCCCCATGCAGTTTTTCCACTCCCTGCACGACTATGCGGTCAGTACCGATGCCGTCGATTTTTGCGCCCATCTTGACCAGCAGATTCGCCAGGTCAGAGACTTCCGGTTCGCGTGCGGCGTTTTCCAGCACCGTCTCGCCTTCGGCCAGTGTTGCCGCCATCAGCAGGTTTTCGGTTCCGGTGACCGTGACCATATCGGTCATGATGCGCGCACCCTTCAATTTTTTCGCTTTCGCGTGAATGTAACCGGCTTCAATCGAAATCTCCGCGCCCATGGCCTGCAAGCCCTTGATATGCTGTTCGACCGGGCGCGAGCCAATCGCGCAGCCGCCCGGCAACGATACGCGCGCCTCGCCAAAGCGGGCGACCAGCGGTCCCAGCACCAGAATTGCCGCGCGCATCGTCTTGACCATCTCGTACGGTGCGCTGAAATTGTCGACCGCACCGCCGTTGAGCGTGATTTTGTCGCCATCCTGGTCGGCGCGCAGACCCATCTGGCGCAGCAGCCGCAGCATGGTCTTGACGTCCTGAAGGTGCGGGATATTCGTCAGGTGAACGTCGTCGGGGGTTAAAAGGCCGGCGCACAGGATCGGCAGGGCGGCGTTTTTGGCGCCCGAAATCGCAATCTCTCCATTGAGGCGTGCGCCACCGGTAATGATCAGTTTATCCATTGTCTTGAAATTCTTGAGGTGTTAGCGTTTTCATCGATAGTGCATGAATCTCTTCGCGCATCCTGTCGCCGAGCGCAGCATAAACCATCTGATGACGCTGCACCAGTCGCTTGCCTTCAAACGTCTTTGAAACGAGCGTCGCTTGAAAATGACGCCCATCGCCATCGACCTCGATATATTCGCAATCGATTCCGGCTGCAATTTGCTGCCTGATGCTGTCGATGAGAATGGTCATGTTTATTGTCTGGTTGAGCTGGGAAGTCTTAATGGCGCAGCTTGTATCCGCTTTTCAGCAAGCGGATTGTTAGCCTCGCCAGAAAAACGAAGAACAGTACCACGATTGTAAGGCTGGTCCATGGATTCACATCCGACTGGCCGAAGAATCCATAGCGAAAACCGTCCACCATGTAAAAGAACGGGTTGAAGTGCGATATTGTCTGCCAGAAAGCCGGCAATGAATGTATTGAATAAAACACGCCCGACAGGAAAGTGGCGGGCATGATGAGGAAATTCTGAAAAGTTGCCAACTGGTCGAATTTATCGGCCCAGATGCCTGCGATCATGCCCATGGCGCCAAGTATGGCCGCGCTCAGGAGAGCAAAGATCAATATCCACCAGGGCGCGGCGAACGACAGCGATGCGAACCAGGCGGTAATGACGAAGACGCCGGCGCCGACAATCAGCCCGCGCGCGATTGCGGACAGAAGGTAAGCGCCGAAAAATTCCCAGTACGAGACCGGCGCCAGAAGTACGAATACCAGACTGCCGTTGATCTTGGACTGGATCAACGACGATGACGAGTTCGCAAAAGAATTCTGCAGTACGCTCATCATCACTAACCCAGGAACCAGAAAGGCTATGTAGCTGACCCCTGGAAACACTTCGACATGGCTTTCGAGAACATGCCCGAAGATCAGCAGGTAAAGTACCGAACTCAAAACCGGCGCTGCGATGGTCTGGGCCGCGACTTTCCAGAAGCGGAGCACTTCTTTTGACAGCAAAGTTCTGAAGCTGACGGAAAACATGTTCAGCCTGCCTCCCCGTTCATGATCTGGATAAATACATCCTCCAGGTCGGCTTGCTTCAACTGCATGTCGCCGATTGTGGTGCCGTTTTCGCGCAGTTGCGCCAGTATTTTTTCCAGTTCGGCGTAATTGTCGATACGCAGCGTATACGTTTTCAGCGGGCGCGACAGGTCGCAGTTCGATACCAGCGGCTGCAGGCTGTCCGGCAACGCGCCCTCTTTCAATTGCAAAGTCAGTTGCGATTCCGAAACGCGTTTGATCAGCGCGTCCGTAGTGTCAAGCGCGACTATCCTGCCGTTCTTCATCATCGCGATCCGGTTGCAGAGGGCTTGCGCCTCCTCCAGATAATGCGTGGTCAACACAATCGTGTGGCCTTCCCGATTCAGGCGGCCTATGAATTGCCATAGCGTCTGGCGCAGTTCGACGTCCACTCCGGCAGTCGGTTCGTCCAGCATGATGACCGGCGGCTTGTGCACCAGCGCCTGTGCGACCAGTACGCGCCGCTTCATTCCGCCCGACAGCGAACGCATGTTCGCGTCCGCCTTGTCGTCCAGGTCGAGATTGTTCATGACCTCGTCGATCCAGTCGTCGTTGTTCTTCAGGCCGAAATAGCCCGACTGCAGGCGCAGGGTTTCGCGCACAGTGAAAAAAGGATCGAATACCAGTTCCTGCGGCACCACGCCAAGTTTCCTTCGCGCTTCCCGGAAATCCGTCACTACGTCGTGGCCGAGAATGCTGACGCGACCGGAATCGGCGCGGGTAAGGCCTGCGATGATCGAAATCAGCGTTGTCTTGCCAGCCCCGTTCGGGCCGAGCAGTCCGAAAAATTCACCTCGCTCGATCGCAAGAGAAACGCCTGAAAGCGCTTTCAGCGAACGGTAGCTCTTGTCGATATTGGTAATTGCAATGGCGGTCATGCTAATTTAATGCAAAAGGCGGCAAATTTTGTATCAGGCGTCTCGGTCGAAGCATGCATAGTATTCCATTTCAAGACATTCCGAAGTCTTGTGGTTTCGGCAGCTTCGCTTGGCGTCGGTCGAACCGGCGCCAGCCTGTACTGAAACATCCTCCCGGCTTCGTCTTTTGCGCTACCGGAACTATTTGCGGATGGCTGGCGCGATATAAATGAGCAAAAAATTATGCGTTGATTCAGAGAATGGCTGGCCTCGCCTGGCAAGGCTTCGGCAGGCAGCATGCCGCCAAAACGAGCATTATTCAAAAGGCGCACTGCGCTAGGTTTTTTTCGATTCCGTAAAAGGCAGTAGTTCGCTTACGCCATACAAGGCGGCAAGGCTCAGAAGGGCAGGCGGGGGATTCCGAAACTGAATGGGGGTGCCGCGAGCCTGCGCCGCGCGTTGCCATGCAAGAAGTATGGCAACGCTGGCGGAATCGACCGAGGCCAGGCTGGACAGGTCAAACTCGCCACGCCCGGCCTCAATGGCATGCAATCCTTCTGCCAGGGCGGTTTTGGCGCTGGCGAAAGTAAGCACCATTTCGGACGGTGTCATGTTGAACCTGCGGTTACTTGCGGCTATTGACGGGGCCGGAAGCAAGCTTTCGGTTTTTGTCGGCTAGCGTCTTGATCAGTCCGTCGATGCCGGATTTGCTGATTTCGCTGGCAAACGTGCCCTTGTACGTTTCAACCAGCCAGGCGCCCAGTACGTTGACATCGTATATTTTCCAGCCATCTTCCAGCTTTTCAAGACGATAGTTCAGTTCGATCGGCTCGCGACCCGGTTGTATGACACGTGTGTATACGATCACTTCGGTTGCGGACGGGGTGGCTCGCAACGGACGCATCTGGAGCTTCTGGTCCCTGATCTCGGTAAGAGCTCCCGAGTAAGTGTGAATCAGCAGGTCGCGGAATTCCTTGGACAACCGCTGTTGCTGTTCCGGCGTGGCCGTGCGCCAATATCTTCCCGCTGCCAGCGCCGTCATGCGCTGGAAGTCGACATAGGGAATGATCTTGGCCTCGACCAGGGCCCGGATGCGATTCCGGTTGCCTTTCTGGATGCCGGTGTCCGACTTGGCTGAGTCAAGCACCTCTTGACTGATGCGTTTGATCAACGCATCCGGAGGTTCGATCGCCGCACTGGCGCTGGCGGCGAAGGAAAGAGCGCCGAATGCAATCGCAACGGCAAGTATCTTTTTAAGTATATTCATGAGCATTCCTGAAAATGTGGAAAACAAGCAGCCGTGCAGGCCCTTCTTATATTAACTAGTCAGGCTTGGTTTTGGATGACATCCCCTGACTTGCCGACTGCTGCTGGGCTGGAACAGCATCGCTTGTTGCCTCCGGGGAGGTGGAATCACGATTGACCAAATTACTAGAGTTGACCGTATTATTAGAGGAAAGTTTATCCGGTGCGCTTTCCACGGTCTCCCAATCGCCTGAAGCAGGGTTGACTTCTTCCCCCCCGCTTTGCTTTACTCCGTTTTCATGGATCAGGCTTTGCCGTCTTTGCAAGTAGGCGTCCCGCACGAATTCGTACTTGTCCAATGATGCTTCCTCGATCATGGTGGAAGCGTCGAGAACGCCGGCGCGCTGGTCTAAAGCCCGCGCTCCTATGCCTGTATTGCGGATATTGACCGGATAGACATAAACCCAGGGGTCGGCTGATATATCAACCGGAAGAGCCACCGTGTCGCGCAGGGTGGACGATCCCAAAAGCGGCAACACCACATACGGCCCCGGTTTGACGCCCCATTTACCTAATGTCTGGCCGAAATCCTCGCGATGCTTGGGCAAACCTGCGTCCGATGCGACATCGATTACGCCGCCCAAACCGGCAAAAGTGTTTATTGTCACTCGGCCCACGTCCGACATGCCCTCTTCAAGCTTCCCTTGCAGCAGGTTATTGACAGCGGTCCATATATCGCCGAGGTTGCCGAAAAAATTGCCGATGCCGGTCTGTACGAAGCTCGGCAATACATTCTTGTAGACGGTCGCGGCGGGCTTCAGGGCGACTTGGTCGACTTTGTCATTGAATTTGAACATGGCCCGGTTGTATCCCTCGAACGGGTCTGCCGGATTGTGCGAAGTGGCGCAACCGGAGATCAGGGCTGCAACCGCCAACCCGATTCCAAGTTTAAAGAAGCGTGTAAAGTAAATCATTTGTTATTCTCTTCTTTTCCTTCTGCCGCCTTGCTGAAAAGGAATTGACTGATCAGGTTTTCCAGCACGATCGCTGATTGCGTCATGCTTATCTGGTCGCCTTTAGCCAATACATTCGTGTCGCCGCCCGCTTCCAGCCCGATGTACTGTTCGCCCAACAAGCCGGAGGTCAAAATCTTGGCGCTGCTGTCCTTGGGGAATTTGTAGCGTTCTTCGAGCTGCAATGTGACTTGTGCGCGAAAGTCCTGGTCGTCGAATGCGATATCGCCGACCCGGCCCACCACCACGCCTGCGCTTTTGATCGGCGCGCGCGGCTTCAGTCCGCCGATATTATCGAACCGTGCCGAGACCGGGTACGTCTTCTCGAACGAAAGGGAGCTCATGTTGCCGGCTTTCAGCGCAAGAAACATCAACGCCGCCGCTCCCAGCAGCACGAACAGACCGACCCATACATCCAGAGATTTACGTTGCATAAAAAGAACCAATAATTTCAATAATTTGCCATGCCGCTTTTGCATTCGTGGTTACATTCACGCATGATTGTATACCGTTTGCGGCCCGGATTACGTTATCGTTAATTGAACATTAGCGCTGTCAGCACGAAATCCAGCCACAGCACCAGCAGAGAAGAAATTACTACCGTTCGGGTGGTCGCCCCGGCAACCCCTTCCGGCGTCGGACTTGCTTCGTAGCCCTGGAAGAGCGCGGTAAATGTTACCGCAAAGCCGAATACCAGGCTCTTGAGAACGCCATTGCCGATATCCTTCCAGATATCGACCCCGTCCTGCATCTGCGACCAGAACGAGCCCTCGTCCACCCCGATCAGTTGAACGCCGACAATATAGCCGCCGATAACGCCCACTGCGCTAAAGAGCGCCGCCAGAACCGGCATTGCCACTACTCCGGCCCAGAAGCGGGGCACCAGCACCCGCTCGATCGGATTGACCGCCATCATTTCCATGGCCGCCAATTGTTCGCCTGCTTTCATAAGGCCGATCTCGGCTGTCAGCGACGTGCCGGCACGGCCAGCATAAAGTAGGGCTGTGACGACAGGGCCGAGCTCGCGTGTCAGCGACAGCGCAACCAGAACGCCCAGCGCCTGTTCGGAACCGTATCTGCTCAGCGTGTAATAGCCTTGCAGGCCGAGCACGAAGCCGACAAAAAGCCCGGATACGCAAATTATCAGCAGCGAATGGTTGCCGATGAAGTGAATCTGGGACGTCATTAGCCGCGGACGCCGGATGACTCCGCCCGACGCGCGCAACACTGCAAAAAACATGCGGAACGCATAACCGGTACTACTGACAGTCTCGCGCACGAGACGGCCGAGGGCGCCGATAAAGTCTATCATCATTCCCTCCCCAGTCCCAAATCTGCGGCCAGAGAGCGACCCGGGTAATGGAACGGGACGGGACCGTCCGTCTCGGCATGCACGAACTGTTTTACATACGGGTCGGTGGAAATGCTCATTTCCGCCGGAGTTCCCTCGGCAACGATTTTCCCGTTTGAAAGGAAGTAAACATAGTCTGCAATGGAAAACGACTCGGAAACATCGTGCGATACCACGATCGAGGTCGATCCGAGCGCATCGTTCAGCTTGCGGATCAGGTTCGCAGTCACGCCCATGGAAATCGGGTCGAGTCCCGCAAACGGTTCATCGTAGAGTATCAGTTGGGGGTCGAGCGCAATCGCGCGCGCCAGCGCAACGCGCCGCGCCATGCCGCCGGAGATCTCCGCCGGCTTCAGTTGCGCGGCATTGCGCAGTCCGACTGCATGCAATTTCATCAGCACCAGATCGCGCAGGAGTTCTTCCGGAAGATCGGCATGTTCGCGCAACGGGAATGCGACATTCTCGAAAACGGTCAGGTCGGTAAAAAGGGCGCCGTTCTGGAATAGCATTCCCATTTCGCGGCGCAGCTTATATAAAGCCGTTGTATCGAGGGCATTGACTGTTTCGCCGTTCATCTGTATCTGTCCGGCTTCGGGTCTCAATTGCCCGCCTATCAGCCGGAGAATCGTTGTCTTGCCCGATCCGGAGCCGCCCATGACGGCCACAACCTTGCCTCGCGGAAAGTCCATACGCAGGCCCGAGAGTACAGGGCGCTCTCCGTAGCTGAACTGCAGATCGCGGATTTCGACAAGATTGGACACGGATAATAATGCGGAATAAATGCAAAGGAGGTATTGTAATTCAGTTGGAGGCATTAGCCCAATTGCACTTCATGTAGGGCAGGCGCCCGGTTGCGATACCGCCACAGATGAATGGCCTGATGGCGCCTTGGCTTTTTAGTCGTTGCATTCTTAAATGCCCGGAGGCGTTCTTATAAAAATACAGGGTGAATAAAGGTTTGCCGACAACTGTTTGTGCTGCCAGTCTGGACAAAATGCATGGCTCGGAAATCTTCACTTTCGCCTTGCCGTAGAATATTAGACAAGGATATATGGAAGTTGCCTTGCTGAAACGCGCCGTTTCTTTTACAATTTCCGACTATTTTTATCAAGCCTTACCGGCAGGACGGATCGCAAAAATCTGTCTCCCTCTAGTTGTTCGGAGTCTCAACCATGTTCGCAAAAGATTACACCATTGACCGTATCGACCCGGAGTTATGGGCAGCCATTCAGCGTGAAAACGTCCGCCAGGAAGAGCATATCGAACTGATTGCCTCCGAGAATTATTGTTCGCCCGCAGTGATGCAGGCGCAAGGTTCGCAACTAACCAATAAATACGCCGAGGGCTATCCGGGCAAGCGTTATTACGGCGGCTGCGAATTCGTCGATGTCGCGGAGCAACTGGCGCTGGAGCGCATTCTGCAATTGTTCGGCGCGGAGGCCGCCAACGTGCAGCCCAACTCCGGTTCGCAGGCGAACCAGGCGGTATTTTTTGCGATGCTTCAGCCGGGCGACACCATCATGGGCATGTCATTGGCCGAAGGCGGCCATCTTACCCACGGCATGTCGCTGAATATGTCCGGCAAGTGGTTCAACGTCGTTTCCTACGGATTGAACGAAAAAGAAGAAATCGACTACGACGCGATGGAACGCCTGGCGCACGAGAAAAAGCCCAAGATGATCATCGCCGGCGCTTCCGCATACTCGCTGCGCATCGACTTCGAGCGTTTCGCCAAGGTCGCCAAGGATGTTGGTGCGTATTTCATGGTCGACATGGCGCATTATGCCGGCCTGATCGCCGCGGGCGTATATCCGAATCCAGTGCCGCACGCCGATTTCGTCACCTCCACTACGCACAAATCGCTACGCGGTCCGCGCGGCGGCTTCATTCTGATGAAGCAGGAATACGAGCGCCGCATCAACTCAGCCGTTTTTCCGGGAATCCAGGGCGGTCCGCTGATGCATGTGATCGCCGCCAAGGCCGTCGCCTTCAAGGAAGCGCTGATGCCGGAGTTCAAAGTCTACCAGGAGCAGGTAATCAAGAACGCCGACGTGCTGGCCAAGACGCTGATCTCGCGCGGATTGCGCATTATTTCCGGACGGACCGAATCGCACGTGATGCTGGTCGATTTGCGCGGCAAGAACATTACCGGACGCGCCGCTGAAACCATCCTCAACACCGGCCACATAACCTGCAACAAGAATGCGATTCCGAACGATCCGCAAACCCCGTTCGTTACTTCGGGCGTTCGCCTGGGAAGCCCTGCCATGACGACGCGCGGCTTCAAGGAAATCGAATCGGCGAAAGTGGGCAACCTGCTGGCCGACGTGCTCGACAATCCGGAAGACCCGGCGACGCTCGAACGCGTACAGGCCGAAGTCAAAGAGCTGACCACGGCATTTCCGGTCTACGGCTGATCTGATTTAATCCCTTCCGCTCACGAAATGTAAGGCGGAAGGGCGCACCGTCCCATCACTGCTTGAAAGTCTAGCCAAAGGCGCTGGATGCTGTCTGCCTCTTCTCTTCCCTCCTGCAAATTAACAGCAGCATCTGTCTGCTGCTTTTCACATGCCAATAGTAATTTGAGGCCGATCTCAGGGGGATAAAGGGATCTGCTCGTCCTGTAATGCCTCCAGTTGTTCAGCCGATAAACGGTCTTTCCAGGGTGATGAATGGAAATAAATATTGCAGTGAATCAACTATACTGAAATTGTGACGAATCGTTCAGGTTGACGATCAATCTTTTTAGTGTCTGAAGTCAATGGGTTTTTACATGCAAAGAGCAGCTTCCTCATGGTTGGAAAAACATAAGGCAAATCAAGGTTTTACCCTGATAGAGCTGATGGTTGCGATTGCGATTGCCGCCATTCTGCTGGTGGTCGGTATTCCTTCAATGGCCAGATTCATCGCGGATACGCGTGTTTCGACCAGCGTGAACGGATTCGTTGGGGCAATGAGTATGGCTCGCTCGGAAGCGATCAAGCGCGGCCGCCTGGTAACAATCTGCCGTAGCGTCAATGCAGAGTCCGGCACGACAGGTTGCACCAGTGGGGGTGACTGGAGTTCAGGTTGGCTTGTCTATGTTGAAAATAGCTCAAGTTCGAGCATCGGGTCCTACGATACGGCTGAAGAAGTTATTTTCAGGCAAGGAGCGCTTCCTTCGTCCCTGACTGTTTCTACCGCAGTGAATGCGATTACGTTTAACGGAAGCGGCGAGCCGATAGGAGGGTTTGCAAGTGCAGGATTTAATTTTAATGCCAGCGGTGATTTCGCGCGCCAAATATGTATTGCGCGCTCTGGAAGGGTAAAGGTGATTCGAGATGCGACCGTTTGCCCATAATAATTTCAAATTGACGGCCCCGAAAGGGAAGTTTGCCGGTCTTAAACGCCAGTTGGGCGTCGGCATGATCGAAGTGTTGATTTCGATCGTGATAGCTTCTTTTGCCCTGCTCGGCCTGGCTGGTTTGCAGATCAACTCTTTGCGGTTTCAAAAAGTTTCGCATTTTCGTGGCTTGGCTACGCAATACGGCGCCGAGATGTCGGATAGAGTAAGGGCAAATATGGTTGGAGCCATAGCGGGAAACTACAATCCGACTGCAGTAACGTATGGCTCAGGGGTTGGCAGTGCGCCAACTTGCGCTGCGACGAAATGCACGGCGGCCGAAATCGCAGCCATTGACATCTACAACTGGCGAATGAATCTTGCTCGCGGGATGGCGGGAGGGTGGGGGGAAATTTCGGGAAATGTGACCAATGGTTTTACTGCCACCGTTTACTTTAAGGAACCCGATAAAACCGCCACGGTTCTGGATGCCAACTGCAGGGCTGCGGCGCTTAACCTCGCCACAGATACGAATGTCCGTTGTTTTAATACAGTGTTCGTTCCATGAAAACACAGAATTTATATTCGGCAGATCTGCGCCAGCAAGGCTTTACGTTGGTCGAATTGATGGTTTCGATGGCGATCGGTCTCGTGATCGTTTTATTCGTTACCTCAATGTATATCAGTAGCCGCGGAAGCCAACGTCTCACCGACGACAATATGCGGGTTCAGGAGGAATCTCAAATGGCTATGAATTTGCTGGGACGCAACCTGATGCAGGCGGGATTTAGCAATCTTACCGCATATAAGAATGTGGTTTTGACAGGGAAGGGCCTGACCGCTTGCGATAATGGATTTTCCAATCCAAGCGATGCTTCTGATAACCCAGCCTGCGCTACAGCAGGGGCTCCCGGTTTTCAGGTTCGTTACCAAGTGGATAAAACATACGATGCAAACACGGGGGCGGCAGCGGATTGCAATGGGAAGGGCTCAACCGGTACATCGGCCGCTACCATCACCAATCGTTTTTATATTGCCACCAAAACCGGAGAAACCACTCCTTCGCTTTACTGTAGCGGTAGCGGCGATTTTACTAGCCCGCAACCACTGCTTGGCAATGTCGAGGACATGCGTTTAACGTATGGTGTGGACGCGGACAGTGACTCGTCGGCGGACACTTTTTACACAAACGCGTCAAATGTTGCCGCTTTTGACTCAACTTGGAAAAGCGTGGTAAGCGTCGACGTTTGCCTGCTGATCAGCAGCGACAACAATGTGACGCCTGGGGCGCAGACGTACACGGATTGTAATGGAGCGACTCAGACGTCGACTGATCGCAAATTGCGCACCACTGTACATCGTCTTTTCACGCTACGGAATAATGCGGCTTCAAGTAATCAATGAAAATCATGAGCGCATCCCAGAAAAACAGGTCCTACAAGAAGTGGAATTTGCAATCCGGCGTTGTCTTGCCGGTCGTGCTGATTTTCCTGGTAATCATGATGCTGTTGGGAGTAACAGCCATTCGCAACGTTACTCTCGAAGAAAAGATGGCTGGAAATTCGCGCAGCTATCAAGTGGCGTTTCAGTCCGCTGAAGAAGCGCTGCGGTTTTGCGAGAATCATATTCAGGGCACGATCAGTCCCAAGTTTTATGCCGCACAAACAACAGCTGTACCGAAGGTTAGTTCGACCGACGAGTTGCCTGCATGGAGTAAAGATAACTGGACCGCCACCGGTTACAGCACTCCGGTGACATTAAAAACCGGAAGCGCGAGTTCGGGGGCAAGCTGCATGGTTGAGCCGTTCATGATTTCCTGCAAGTCGCTGGCAATTAGCTCATCTATTGAATGGTGCAACGGTTACCGCGTGACAGGACGCGGAACGGGTCCAAGTTCCGAGACAGCGGTTTTGCTCCAAAGTTTTTTTATTTTACCTTAACATCCAACACGTCGCTGTAAAAGCTGGGTCGTGCATCCAGAAGGGGAATGACATGTGTGCGCTTATAAAAATCAAAAAAAACGCTATTGCCATGGCAGGCAGGGCGGCTGTGTCTGTCCTGCTTCTTTTTGCCGCAGGTGCGACCAGCAATGCACTTGCCGCAATGGCTCAGTCTCCCTTGTTTTTGGCAAGCCAGCTCAAACCGAACATCATATTCACGCTGGATGATTCAGGTTCAATGAATTACGAATATTTGCCGGATACGGCCGGGTATTCTACATTTGGCACCATAAGCTCTACGAGTCTTTCGGTTGCTAAATTCCGGTCATCATCTCTTAATGGCGTATTTTATAATCCAGCAGTTCGCTATAGGCCATGGCAAAAAGAAGATGGCACCTATTATGCCGATTCGACGCCATCCGCTGCGCTAGATGATCCTAGAAGTTCTGGAACTACGAATCTGGTTAATACAAGCAATTATCCGGACAGGTATCTTGCTTTTTATTATGTATATAACGGTGCCGGCGTCGGCAGTATAGGCAATTTTACAAGGAAAGCCATTTATGGTTCTGGTCCTTACGATAAGGCAGCAGGCAGAACCGATTGTGCGGGTTCTACGTGTACTTACGCGGAAGAAATCACCAACTTTGCTAACTGGTATACATATTACCGCAAACGCACTTTTACAGCAATTGCGGGAATTTCGCAGGCGTTCAATGATCTTGACGGCAATTATCGTATCGGGTACGGTCGCATTAATTCGGGTGCAAAAACAGTCGATGGCGTTAGTTCGAATACCGTCAGGCTGGGCGTGCGCGACTTTACCGGGGCTGACAGGTCAACTTGGTTTACCGAATTGTTTACCGCTCCTGCCAGTGGGTATACCCCATTGCGGCGCGCAATGGATGATGTCGGGCGATATTATTCTCGATCTGACACCAAAGGCCCTTGGGCCGAGAATCCGGGGGTTTCGAAAGGAACAGAATACGCCTGCCGCAAATGCTTTCATATCCTGATGACTGACGGCTATTGGAACAGTACTGCCGCCTATACCACAGGTACCAGCGATGGCGACAGCACCAATGGCCCTATAATCGATGGTGCCGTACGCTATGTGGCGGCAACAGCCGGCTCTTATTACAACTTGTCGGCCAGCAATACTCTGGCCGATGTCGCCATGTACTACTGGAAGAATGATTTACGGGCCGATTTGGCAAATAAGGTACCGGTCTCGACTACGGATCCTGCATTTTGGCAACATATAACGCAATACACAGTTGGTCTCGGACTTAGTGGCACCTTGACTTACCCCACGGATGAAGTGGCTCTAAAAGCAGGTACCAAAACTTGGCCTGATCCCAATGGCGGCGATAATTTGCAAGCGGTGGATGATCTCTGGCATGCCGCAGTGAATGGCCACGGGTTGTACTTCAACGCCAAAAATCCGGAAGAATTCCGAGCAAGCCTGGTCGCGGCATTAACCGATATACAAATGCAGACTGGCGCGGCGTCGGGAGTGAGCACCAGCGCCGATCGGGTGGATAGCGGCACAATGGCTTACGTTCCCAGTTTTCAGTCCGGCACATGGCTGGGGCATTTGAGCGCTTTTGCCCTTGATTCCAATGGCGACATGGCAGCAACGGCAAGCTGGGATGCCGCCAGCCTGTTACCTGCGTGGAGTTCACGTAATATATTGACTTGGAACGGAACCGCCGGAGTCACTTTTGCCTGGGATAACCTAACGACAGATCAAAAGGCTTATTTGGTGTCGGAAGAGATTCTGAACTACATCAGGGGCAAGGGCGATCTGGAAAAAGCCAATTCGGGCGGCATCTATCGTAATCGTGCAACCAAGCTTGGCGACATTGTGGATTCAACGCCACTTCATGTCGTCGGAGCGGACCGAGCATATTCCTTGATTCCCCCCGCAAATGGAGGAGGCTCGGCATACACAAGCTTCGTCGCGACCAAGGCTGCCCGCACGCCCATGCTTTACGTGGGAGCAAATGACGGCATGATGCATGGCTTCAACGCGACCACGGGAGTGGAGTTGTTTGCCTTCATACCCAATTCTGTGTACGCCAATCTAAAGAGTTTGAGCTCCACTGACTACTCGCATAAATATTTTGTTGATGGGCAGATGACAGAAGGCGACGCTTACTTGGGCGGTTACTGGAAAAATATCCTGCTTGGCTCAACCGGTGCCGGAGCGAAAAGTATTTTTGCCGTCGATATCACAGATCCCGCTTCAGTTACAGCCGGCAGCATCATGTGGGAAAAAACAAGTGCCGGAGATGCCGACATGGGATATGTGAGGGGCCAGATCGGATCTGAACGTATGATGAATGATGACTGGGCCGCCATTCATGGCAATGGTTATGAAAGCACAAACCTAAAAGCGGTTCTCTATATACGAAACATCGCGACTGGCGCAGTGATCAAGAAAATCGATACTGGCGTCGGCGGTACTTCCGCGCCTAATGGGTTGTCAGCCCCTGTTTTTGTTAGGGATTCTGCCCGAAGAGTAATAGCTGCCTACGCGGGGGATTTGCAGGGTAATCTGTGGAAATTCGATTTGAGCGATGCCTCTCCGGATAATTGGAAAGTGGCTTATTCGGGCGTCCCTTTGTTTGTTGCCAAAAATTCTTCCTTGCAATTACAACCCATTACGGAAATGCCTTCAATTGCCGAGCATCCCAAAGGAGGATATATCTTTGTTTTTGGCACAGGAAAGTATTATGAGACAAGCGATATGACAACCACGCAGGTTCAAAGCCTATATGGCATTTGGGATCCCACATCGGGCAGTGCGGTAACGACAGGAAGATCCGCTTTGGTGGAACAAACCCAAAATTTGACCTCGGATGGTGCAAGTTTGACAAATAATATGGTCAACTGGGGTACACAACGCGGCTGGTTTTCGGATTTCGTGAATAGTGGCGAGCGTAGCGTTACTGACTCAAAGATCGAGGGCGATGTGGTAAGACTGAATTCGATTACTCCTAGTAGCGATCCATGCGCCACGGGAGGCGATTCACAACGGTTCAAATTTAAGTACCTCAACGGCGGGGCAGTCCAGGTCGATGCAAATGGCGATGGGGTAATTGACAGTGCTGGGATTAAGGTTTCGGGAACTCTGTCCCCCTCGGCCTCCATTCGTGTCGGCAATCAAACTGTATATTATGACAATAATCTCGATGGAACGATAACTAAAACCCTGGGGCCAGTTTCCGGTGCGCCATTCAGAACGTGGCGCGTGCTGCCACAAAGTTACTAATTCATTTCGCGATAGAGGCATAAAATGATCATGAAAAACATATCATCAGAAGCCGGCTTCACCCTGATAGAGGTTATGGTCACCGTGATCGTGATCGGCATTCTCAGTGCGATAGCCATTCCTAATTATTCGGAATACGTCAAGCGCGGCGCTCGCGCCGAAGCGATGGCCGCGCTGCTGCAGGGGGCGGCGCAGATGCAACAGCAATTCACTTTGAGCAACTCCTATTCCGCTACGACGCCAACCTTCAGCAGTACGACGAAATACAACGTGAGCCTGGTTGCGGGAACAACGGCGAGCGCCTTTACGCTACAGGCTGTGCCTATAAGTGCCGATGCTAAGTGCGGGACGTTCACTGTAGACCAATCAGGGCAGCGCGGCCTGTCGGGAAGCCATACTTTCAGCATCGCCGATTGCTGGGCGGGAAAATAGTTTTTCCTAAAGGAAAAGCCGGGTATCCTTTCATCTGCGTAAACAATTTGCATGAAGCCGCAGATGGAAACCTTGCCAGATGAAACCGACCTGAACTACATGCGGCGCGCGTTGCGCGCTGCTGCCCGTTGTTCGCCTCTTGCAGCACCCAATCCCCGCGTCGGCTGCGTCATCGTCAAGGGCGGCGTTATCCTCGGGGAAGGCTGCACCCAAAAGCCGGGGAGCAACCACGCCGAGATCCAGGCATTGGCCGATGCGAAGAACAAGGGGCATGACGTGCGCGGCGCGACCGCTTATGTCACTCTCGAGCCATGCAGCCACTTCGGGCGGACCCCGCCGTGCGCCGATGCGCTGATCAATGCCGGGATTGCGAGGGTGGTCGCATCGCTCAAGGATCCCAATCCGCTTGTGGCGGGACAGGGGTATGCGCGATTGCAGGCAGCCGGCATCGACGTGGTTGACGGCATTCTGGCCGACGATGCGCGCGAGATGAACCTGGGTTTCCTGTCCCGGGTGGAGCGCGGCCGGCCGTGGATCAGAATGAAGGTGGCGGCCAGCCTGGACGGCAAGACGGCGCTACACAACGGCCAGAGCCAGTGGATCACATCGGAAGCGGCGCGCAACGACGGGCACGCCTGGCGCGCGCGGGCATGCGCGGTACTGACCGGCATCGGCACGGTGCAGGCGGACGACCCGCAACTGACCGTTCGCGCAATAGAGGTTGAGCGCCAGCCGCGCCGCATCGTGGTCGACAGCGGGCTTGCGATTTCTCCCGCCGCGCGCGTTCTCGCCGACGGCGGAACCTGGATTTTTACCGCCTCCGCCGATTCCCGCAAAAAGGAACAATTGCAGCAGGGGGGGGCGGAAGTGATTGTCATGCCCGATGCGCATGGCAAGGTTGACCTGGCTGCGCTGATGCGGGAACTCGGCAGGCGCGAAATCAACGAAGTGCATATCGAAGCGGGAGCCGTGCTGAACGGGGCGCTGCTGCGCGCCGGTCTGGTCGATGAACTGCTGCTGTTCCTTGCGCCCAGTCTTTTAGGGGAGGCGCGCGGCATGTTCGATTTGCCCGCAATCGAGCGGCTCGACGAAAAATTCAAGCTGCGTTTCCATGAAGTGGTGCAAATCGGCCCTGATTTGCGTATCCTTGCCAGATTCTCATAATCAAATTCGAGGCAGTCATGTTCACAGGAATCGTCGCCGCAACCGGCAAGATAACTTCGGTTCAACCTCAAGGCGAAGGCCCGGACGCGGGTGTGCGCATCACCATCGATGCTGGCGCGCTGCCGATGGCGGATGTGGCGCAGGGCGATTCGATCGCGCTCAACGGCGCGTGCATGACTGTGGCTGAAAAGACCGAACGCGGCTTTATCGTCGATGTGTCGCGTGAAAGCCTGAACCATACGGCCGGGCTGGATGGGACGAACGAGATCAACCTGGAAAAGGCGATGGCGCTGGGCGACCTCTTGGGCGGTCACCTGGTTTCAGGGCATGTGGACGGCATCGGCACCGTTCGCAAGTTCGAGCCGGTCGCGGAGTCCTGGACGCTGGTGATCGAAGCGCAGCGCGAGCTGGCCAAATATTTTGCCTACAAGGGCTCGGTTGCGGTCAACGGCGTGTCGCTGACGGTCAACAAGGTGGAGGACACGGCAACCGGATGCCTGTTTTCGATCAACCTGATTCCGCATACCATCGAAGTCACGACGCTGAAGCATCTGGCTGCAGGCGCCAAGGTCAACCTGGAAATCGATCTGATCGCGCGTTACGTGGAACGCATGCTGAGCGTCGACAAGGGCAACTGATAAGGTTGCCGATCATTCCGATTAAGTAGAGGGCTCTGCCGGAGCCGTCTCGATTTCCCTCCTGAAATCAGGTGGAGATATTGCGGTTCGCCGAGCAAATTACTGAACTCGGTGGTATCATGCCTTCTGTTCGAGGAGCGTTGCGACAAAACATCGGTTTTGCCAGGCTCGGACACTTACACCGCAACGGCGCTCACGTTACTTTTTTCTACATTTTTAAGGAAAGGAGAGCGTGATGAACGCCAACCTCGATATCAAAACCGCCCGACCCGCAGCTCAAGATTACGTCATTGCCGACATCGGTTTGTCCGGATGGGGCGACAAGGAAATCCGCATTGCGGAAACAGAAATGCCCGGACTGATGGCTATCCGCGACGAATTCGCCGCCAGCCAGCCGCTCAAGGGCGCGCGCATTACCGGTTCCCTGCACATGACGATCCAGACAGCCGTGCTGATCCAGACATTGGAAGCGCTCGGCGCGCAAGTGCGCTGGGCTTCGTGCAACATCTATTCGACCCAGGACCATGCAGCCGCTGCGATTGCCGCCGGCGGCACGCCTGTGTTCGCTGTCAAGGGCGAATCGCTGGTTGATTACTGGGATTACACCCATCGCATTTTCGATTGGCCCGATGGCGGCTATTCCAACATGATCCTGGATGATGGCGGCGACGCCACCTTGCTGCTGCACCTGGGTGCGCGTGCGGAGAAGGATGCTTCGGTGCTGGACAATCCGGGTTCGGAAGAGGAAATCTGCCTGTTCAATTCGATTAAAAAGTGCCTGGCCAGCCAGTCCGGATGGTATTCGACCCGCCTGGCGCAGATCAAGGGCGTAACCGAGGAAACCACTACCGGCGTACACCGCCTTTACCAGATGCACAAGGAAGGCAAGCTGGCATTTCCGGCGATCAACGTCAACGATTCGGTCACCAAGTCCAAGTTCGACAACTTGTACGGTTGCCGCGAATCGCTGGTCGACGGCATCAAGCGCGCCACCGACGTGATGATCGCCGGCAAGGTTGCGGTGATTGCAGGCTACGGCGACGTCGGCAAGGGATCGGCACAGGCCATGCGCGCACTGTCGGCCCAGGTATGGGTGACCGAGATCGACCCGATCTGCGCGCTGCAAGCGGCAATGGAAGGTTACCGCGTAGTGACGCTTGATTACGCGGCCGCGCATGGCGATATTTTCGTCACATGCACCGGCAACTACCACGTGATTACGCACGAGCACATGAAGAACATGAAGGATCAGGCAATCGTCTGCAACATCGGCCACTTCGACAATGAGATCGACGTCGCTTCGCTCAAGCAGTACGAATGGGAAAACATCAAGCCGCAAGTCGACCATATAATCTTCCCGGACGGCAAGCGCATCATCCTGCTGGCCGAAGGACGGCTGGTCAACCTCGGTTGCGGCACCGGACACCCGTCGTATGTGATGAGTTCTTCTTTCGCGAACCAGACAATCGCCCAGATCGAGCTGTTCTCGAACACGTCTGCTTATCCGGTCGGCGTGTATACGCTGCCCAAGCACCTTGACGAGAAAGTCGCGCGCCTGCAGTTGAAGAAGCTCAACGCGCAACTGACCGAACTGACCTCGGAGCAGGCTTCCTACATCGGCGTGCAGAAGCAGGGGCCGTACAAGCCGGATCACTATCGGTATTGATCCATGCGCTGACTCCCCCTATCCTGGTCAAACAGCAAATGCCGTCTTTAAGTATGATATCGGTGAATGGCTTTGCACCCGGATCTGCGGCTGCAGGCATGCGGTTGGCTGACCTGATTAGGGGGATATCATGCGTTTAATAGTTGCCTGGCTCATCAATACCATTGCCTTGTTTGCCCTGCCATACCTGATGTCGTCCATAAGGATCAGCGGCTTCGGGACAGCATTGATCGCGGCGCTGGTTCTTGGACTGGTCAATGCGCTGGTCCGACCGGTTCTGGTGATCTTGACCTTGCCGGTCACCATGCTCACTCTCGGGCTGTTCATTTTGGTGATCAACGGCCTGATGTTCTGGATGGTTTCGCGTCTGGTCGAAGGCTTTCAGGTCGACAGTTTCTGGGCCGCGATGGGGGGAGCGATACTCTACAGTGTCATCTCCTGGGCTTTATCTACTTTGTTAATGAGAAGTTAAATGAATCAACACAACTTCAGCATCGAATTCTTTCCTCCCAAGACTGCGGATGGCGTGGAAAAGCTGCGCAGCGTACGTGCCCGCCTGGCCGAATTGCAGCCCAAGTATTTTTCGGTCACTTTCGGCGCAGGCGGTTCGACCCAGCAGGGAACGCACGACACTGCCGTTGAAATTCAAGCCGAGGGCCATGAGGCTGCTCCGCATATCTCGTGCATCGATTCGTCGCGCGCATCGGTGAGGGAGAAGCTCGAAACCTATAAGTCGCTCGGGATTCGCCATCTGGTTGCGTTGCGAGGCGATCTGCCGAGTTCGTATGGTGTGCTCGGCGAGTTCCACTTTGCAAACGAGCTGGTCGAGTTCATACGCGCCGAGACCGGCGACTGGTTTCATATCGACGTGGCCGCTTATCCGGAGATGCACCCGCAGGCCAAGTGCCCGCGCGAAGACCTGCAGAATTTTGCAAACAAGGTCAAGGCCGGCGCCAACACTGCTATCACGCAATACTTCTACAATCCGGACGCTTATTTTCGGTTTGTCGACGATGCGCACAAGGCAGGGGTGGATATACCGATCATCGCCGGCATCATGCCCATCACCAACTACGTTCAACTGACGCGTTTCTCGGATATGTGCGGCGCAGAGATTCCGCGCTGGATCCGTCTCAAGCTTGCAAGCTATGGAGACGATCTGGAGTCGATTCGCGCATTTGGACTCGACGCCATGACCGGCATGTGCGAACGCCTGCTAGCCGGGGGCGCGCCCGGCTTTCACTTCTACAGCCTGAACATGGCCGCCGCGACCGAGGGAATATGGCAGCGCCTGGGACTGACGGAGTACGCGAAGAAGCCGCTTCAAATTATCGGAAGCAAATAGCAGGTTAACGATTCGCGCCGGCACTATTTTCAAAGAATGGCCGCCGGCGCCTCGCTGTCCTGTCCGGCATCGTCCGGACAGGATCCCGATTTCCCGCATTCGCTCGCAATACAGGAATAGTCGGGGCCGCGCTCAGCGGATTAGCGCAGGATAGCGCTCTCAGTAACTATGCAGTCCAGCGGGATGTCGTACTCTTCGACTGCAAAATTAGTTTCCAGACACGAATAGGCAACCCCGAGTGAAAGTGGGCGCGGCGTGGTCGCAAGCGTACGGTCGAAGAATCCGCCGCCGTAACCGAGCCTATAGCGTGCGGAGTTGAACCCGACGCACGGGGCAAGCAGCGCTTCGGGCAAAGCGACCCGCGTCCTGTTCACTGGCACTTTTATGCCGAACGATTCCTCGACCAGAGCGTCCCCGGGTTTCCAGGCGGCGAACTCCAGCGGTGAATCTTTTTCTACCACCAGCGGCAACGCCAGAAGCACGCCCTGCGCCAACAGCTTCGCATACAGTTCGTGCAGGTCGGGCTCGTTTCTGATAGGCCAATACACTCCGAGCGATGCAACCGGCCGGGCCTGGAGACACTCCAATATATGTTTGCCGATCCTTGCATCCCATTTTGCACGCAGTCCGCCGTCAATGGCGAGCCTTGCCCGAATCAGGTCGTTGCGTAGTTCGCGTTTGCCGGAAACAGGTAAAGAAGTTGTGCCTGCAACCGGCTCCGCCGGACGGGGATCATTTCCTGATGGTAAACTCATGGCGTCTATCTGGTTCCGTATCAAAGGAGAGGGAAAGTGAAGTTAGCGGTATGTTCGATTCTACGAAGTCTGTTTCTGCTTGGTTTTGTACTGACAGGGTTGCCGAGCGCTCAGGCTCGGAATCTGGTTTCCACTCCCGGTCAGGATGACGCATTCATTCAATTGCGGACAGCCGTTCGCAAGGAAAAGGCAGGGCGGGCGGAAGAGTTGGCAAGCCAACTGGCCGATTACCCGATACCGTCGTATGTCGAATATTATCGCTTGAAATCACGCTTGAGAGCCGCCGGCGAAGCCGAAATCCGTGCCTTCCTTGCGAAATACGACGGCAGTGCAATAGCAGACCGTCTGCGGAACGACTGGCTGCTCGACCTCGGATACAAGCGCAGGTGGGCCGCCTTCGATGAGCAATATCCACTTTTTGTCCTGAAGGATGATCTGCAGGTGAAATGCTATGCCGTGTTGTCGAAAGCCGTCAAAGGGAAAAGCGTGGCGGCGGAGGCGCGCGGACTGCTGGTGTCGCCCAAAGAATATGGCGATGGCTGCATGGCGTTGATTTCAGCGCTGTCCGATAGCGGGCAATTCACGCCCGACGACCTATGGACGCAGGCACGGCTTGCTGTTGAAAACAATGCCCCAAAGGTGGCCAGGCGGATCGGCGCGCTTTCCGGCTCGTCCGAAAAAGAAGTTGCGCGAGCAATCGAGTTGTCGCCGCTGATCGTCGCGCGCGGCCCCAAGAGTGGACGCGCATCGCACGAAATATACCTGATTGCGCTTGGACGGCTGGCGCGCATCAGCCATAGCCAGGCCGCGAACGCACTGCAGAGCGCATCTTCGAAGCTGTCGGCGCAGGAGCAATCCCAAGGTTGGGCGCAAATCGCGCTACAGGCGTCGATCGGCCTGGCGCCTGCTGCATCCGATTATTGGGGCAAGTCGAAGGGCGCCTCCTTGTCGGCTGAAGGGCATCAGTGGAAAGTGCGCACTGCATTGCGCACAGGCGACTGGGCCTTGGTCCGGCAGGGAATCGATGCCATGCCGGACTCACTGAAAAAAGATCCTGCCTGGATCTACTGGAAAGGCCGCGCGCTGATGGCCGAAGGCAAGCGGGAAGAGGCGCAAAAACTGTTTGCGTCAATCGCCGACCAGACTAATTTTTACGGCCAGCTGGCGGTGGAAGAATCAGGCCGCAAAATCACGATACCGAAGAGCGCCCAGGCTGCGACTGCGGACGAAATCGAGCAGATGGCATCGAAACAGGGTTTCCAGCGGGCTTTGAAGTTTTTTGCTATTGGGTTGCGTTTCGAGGGCACGCGCGAATGGAACTGGGAATTGCGCAAGATGAGCGAGCGGGAATTGCTGGCGGCGGCGGAATTCGCCCGCATCAGTGAATTGCTCGACCGGATGGTCAATACGTCCGATCGTACCAAGACCGAGGTCAACTTCCACCAGCGCTTTCCGTCTCCGCATCACGACCTGATGCATGCAACGACTGAATCGCTAGGATTGGATAAAGCATGGGCATATGGCCTGGTGCGTCAGGAGTCGCGCTTCATCTTTAACGCGCGTTCGGAAGTCGGCGCATCCGGCTTGATGCAGTTGATGCCGGCAACTGCCAGGTACGTCGCCAAGAAAATAGGGTTGAGCGGCTATCAGCAAGAGCAAGTGAACGACATCAAGACCAATATTCTCCTTGGTACGAATTACTTGAAAATGGTGCTTGCCGATCTGGACGGATCTCAAGCGATGGCGACCGCAGCCTACAACGCCGGTCCCGGGCGGCCGCGTTCATGGAGAGCATCATTGCCGCGTTCGGTTGAAGGCGCGATCTTCGCTGAAACGATCCCATTTTCCGAGACTCGCGGTTATGTGAAAAATGTTTTATCGAACGCCACGTATTATGCCGCGCTGTTTGAAAATAAGCCGCAGTCCCTGAAGGAGCGGCTGGGAAGCGTTGCGCCGAAAGGCTTTGTGCAATCGCTGCTGCACTGATACGCTGCAACAACGGCATTGGGAAATCGTTGAATCATTGTTTGCTCAAAAGCGGGAGAATTCGTCCGATGCGTCGTGTAACCATTGAAGTTGAGATATCCGAGGAGACCGCTGCCGCGCTGGCCGAGCTTGCCGCTCGCTGCAACGATTGCTGTTCAATCTCGGATGGCTTTGCCAGTCACGGCTCGGGTTTCAATCCCGCGAAAATGCTGGCGATGCTGGCGGAGGATGCCGGCAAGATCGTTATCCAGCCGGAATCCTGGCAAAGCGCAAACATGGCCAGAGTCTTGGCCGCGCATGGCTACATGGTCGGCAAGCTGCAAGCGATTTAGAGAAGGCCTCGCGACAAGGAGACTGATGCAGACCTACATTGTTGGCGGTGCGGTACGCGACACCCTGCTCGGCTTGCCAGTTCAAGACCGGGATCACGTCGTCGTTGGTGCTACCCCGCAAGAAATGCTCGCTCTCGGCTTCACTCCGGTCGGCAAGGACTTTCCCGTATTCCTGCATCCCGTTACTCATGAGGAATACGCGTTGGCGCGCACCGAGCGCAAGACCGCTCCCGGCTACAGGGGATTCGAATTCCTTGCCGCTCCCGACGTTACCCTGGAAGAAGACCTGATAAGGCGTGACTTAACGATCAATGCCATTGCGATGGATGAAAATGGTCGCCTGATCGATCCGTTCGGCGGCCAGAACGATCTTCGTTCCCGTGTTTTGCGTCACGTTTCGCTCGCCTTCGAGGAAGATCCGGTGCGGATTCTGCGTGTGGCCCGCTTCGCCGCGCGCTTTACCGATTTTTCGATCGCAGCCGAAACGATGGCGCTGATGAAAAAAATGGTCGAGTCGGGCGAAGTCGATGCGCTGGTGCCGGAGCGCGTATGGCAGGAAATTTCACGCGGCCTCATGGAGGGAAAACCTTCGCGCATGTTCCTTGTGCTGCGGGAATGCGGCGCTCTCAGTCGCATTTTGCCCGAGCTGAATGCGTTGTGGGGTGTGCCGCAACCGGTGCGATATCATTCTGAAATCGATGCAGGCGCGCATACGATGCTGGTCGTAGACTATGCGGCAAGAAAGGGCTTTTCCTTGCCAATCCGCGTCTCGGCTTTGCTGCACGACCTCGGCAAGGGAACGACGCCGCCTAGCCAGTGGCCGCACCACCACGCGCATGAAGCGCGGAGCGTGCAGTTGGTCGAAAGCGTCAGCCGGCGGTTGAAAGTCCCAAATGCAATCCGCGACCTTGCCGTTATGGCGGCGCGCGAACACGGCAATATCCGCCGCGGCAAGGAGATGCGAGCCAATACGGTTGTGAGTCTGCTGGAACGCTGTGATGCGTTCCGTAAGCCGCAGCGTTTTCTTGACATGATTTCTGTTGCCGAGAGCGATATGCGGGGCAGGGGCGCCGGAGACGCGATTAACGAAGACGAACCGTTTGAGCAAAGGGATTTCTGGCAGACGGCTCTGGAAGCGGCAAGAGGCGTCGATGCGGGGAAAATTGCTCAAACCTGCTGCACCGGAAAAGGCGGGATTCCGGATGCGATCCACAAGGCGAGAGTGGAAGCGGTCACGGTTGCGGTAAAGGCCGATTCTCGCCCTTAGTTAACTGTTAAGGCTGGATAAACAACGGAGAAGCCAATAGGCGAGATAATGTACCCTCAGACTGTGAAAGGAATTCTAGGGTTATTCAGTTTTCATGATTACAATAGTAAATCGGCGGCGCAGAGGCCGTTGGATAGGAAAATGGCAGGACAAGCTGGGCTCCTGTATTAAACAGGGATAGCTCTGGATAAGCTGCATGCAACGTGGACAAGACATGGACGATAACAAGCCCATCGTATTCATCAAGGAATTGTCGGAGCGTGACCGCCCCTACATGCTGAACCATTTTCTGGCGTTGAGCGCGGAAGACCGCCAGCTGCGCTTCGGTGCCATGCTGGCCGACGAAGCAGTCACCAAATACGTGAACAACATCGATTTTACGCGCGACAAGATATTCGGCGTATATGAGAGTACGTATAACATGGTGGGCGTCGGGCATCTTGCCTTCGCACCGCCCGAAACCTTGCCGGCAATTACGGATAGCCCCAAAGTCGAACGCGTAGCCGAATTCGGCGTGTCGGTGGCGGCGCCGGTTCGCCGCATGTGCGTCGGCACCAAGCTGTTCGACCGCGCTGCGATTCACTGCCGCAACAATGGCGTAGACACCTTGTATATCCATTGCCTTGCTTCCAACCGTCCGATGCTGTGCATCGCAAAGAAGGCGGGCATGGAGATCCACCGCGACCACGGCGAGGTGGACGGCTACCTGAAGCTGCCGGACCCTAACTCCGCCACTCTTCTGCACGAAGCTGTCGAAGAAAGAGCGGCCTCCGTCGATTACGCGCTCAATCAGAAATTCCAGCGGGTCGTACATTGGGTGAGAAACCGCCTCAATCCGAAGAATCTCTGAGCGCCGTCTTGCCGTTTTGGCGGACGCAATGCTGGGCAACCGCCTTTTAGTGGCCGGCGAAACAAGCGCGAATAACCATCATCTATAAATCCCTGCCGGGCTGCCGGGAGCAATCCCGCATACCAGCCTGAGGCACCTTCGTTCGCCAGAAGCAGAGGACGACAGCACTTCGCTTGATCTAAGTACAGGGAAATACGGATATATCTCTCGCGTTGCATGTCCAATTCATCTTTGATAACCCTTTTGCCTTTACAAAGAAGGATGACCCCATGAACAAAATATCCGAAAAGCTGGCTCCGTCCGCCACCGACATGATCAGGATGGATCACACCCGCGTCATTGCACTGTTTCATCAGTACAAAGGGGATGCCGATCCCAAGGTCAAGCAAGCCAATGTGAATGCCAATTGCCTGGCTATTGAAATTCATGCGCAGGTTGAGGAGGAGTTTTTCTACCCGGCATTGCGCGAAGTAGTCGGTGCAGAGCCCGTGCTGAAAAAGAGCGTGCCGGAACATGACGAACTGCGCCAATTGATGACTCAGCTTCGTTCAATGGAGCCGACCAATGCCGCTTACGACCGCACATATATGGAATTGCTGCGCAAAGTCATGCACCATGTCGCGGATGAGGAATCGGTTCTGCTGCCGGAGGCCGAGCGGATGCTGGCAAGCCGCCTGCACGAAATTGGCGGTCAGATGATGAAGCGGAGAATGCAATTGATGGCCCGCCATGCAGGCCAGGCTGTAACCCACAAGGTGCGCGCACAGCCAGTCAAGTCCATGTTGGTGCTCGGCGGCGCATTGCTGGCAGGCGCTTATCTTGCAAGACATTCTTTGGGCAGAGCAAAATCGGCAGTGGCATCAATGACGCCGAGTTCACTGGCGCCGCCGGCGCTGACGCCTTCGGCAATGGCGGCCGAGAGAGCCAGTTACAAGCTGGGGCGTCTGATGGGGATCGGCAGGGGCCTGCTTTGGCGTAAGCAGGCCGGAATCTGACGGCAGTTAAAGCAGGCCTCGAGCCCGGGCCTGCTGTTTGCCTGTTTCTGGCCTCGTTTTTATACAAGATCAGGGTAATTAGACCACGCGAAATGCGGAACCGGGGAAATGAGTTGACCTAATGGATAATGTCACTCATTCGATAGTCGGCCTGGCCGCAGGCGAATTGGTCCACCGTGCGTTGCCCGAAGAAAAAGATGTCGATCGACAACGGATGCGCAGAAAGCTGCTGCTGATGTCGAGTTGGCTCGCCAGCAACGTTCCGGATCTTGATCTTGTCCTTACTCCTCTTCTGCCCGCTCCTCTTGGCTATCTGCTGCATCACCGCGGCCATACTCATACCCTTCTTTATTCGATCCCTCAGGCGCTGTTGATCTGGGGGGCGATCTGGGTGCTGTGGCCTTCAGCCCGCCGTCTCTTGAAAGAGAGCGCAAGCGCGCGCCGGGGTTTTGCGATAAGCCTGATCGTCGGGCTCATAATCCATCTGTTGATGGATTACCTGAATTCCTATGGCCTGCATCCGTTCCACCCTTTCGATTCGCGCTGGATTTACGGCGACATGGTATTCATCGTCGAGCCATTGTTCTGGGTGGCGCTTGGCGTTCCTCTCGTAATGACGATACGGCGCCAATGGTTGAAAGGTCTGTTGTTGTTTTCGCTTATTGGCGCGCTTTCGTTTTTTACTTTAGCCGGCTTTCTGTCGTGGATGTCGCTGTCTTTACTTGCCTTGTTGGCTCTGGCGCTGGGAATAGCACAGCATAAAGCCGCAACGGGCGGAACAGCGGCTTTAGTTCTTGCCGTCACTGTCAGCATCGGTTTTGTCGGCGTTCAGAACATGGCGTCAAGGAAAGCCAGGGCGCTGATAACAGCTGACGCTGAAAACAGGGACGTATCAAGCGAAGTGCTGGATATCTCCTTGAATTCATTCCCAAGCAATCCGGTCTGCTGGATTTTCATTTCCATAGAAAGCAAGGAAAGCGCGGGGTTTTACCGGTTGCGGCGAGGCGTATTGAGCCTGGTTCCGGAAATGCTGCCGGTGTCAAAATGTCCTGCGGGCTTCTTGGAGCGCCCGCATCAGCTAGAGGCGACATCCGCCATCGCTCTGCTATCGGAACAAAAGGACAGTCTGGACAGTATTCGTCGACTTAGGGCCGAAAATTGCTATTTTGAAGCATGGCTGCGTTTTGCTCGAGCGCCTTCAATCAGCGAAAGCCAAGCTTCCGACATGCGCTTCGACTTCGCTCAGAGAGAGAATTTCACTACAATAGACTTAGAGGAGCTCAAGAACAGAGATTGTTCGCCCTATGTTCCTGGATGGGGTTTTCCGCGAGCCGACTTGCTGGATACTCCTCCCGTACAGGAATAACCGTATTTGAGGACACTCGGTTTCCTTGCCAATTACGCCGGCAAATACTGCCTTTGAACCTTCCCGATACTTCAAGCGATGCGGAGAATTAGCGCTCTCATTCGCGCGCAGGCGGTTTTTCATCGCTGCAGGATGGATGATTTTCTTTTGGCGCATGGCTCTCTATGCTAACCGCTATCGGGTCGCTTGCAGGAAAACTTTCCCTCAACGCTTCATCCAGGGCTTTGTCCAGATCGTCCTTCACGAGCGAAGCGGGCTTCTTTGAAAGTGAAGTAAATCCAGCAGGAAGTTTCATGTCTTCTTGGCGCCTCTGCCGGACCCCGTTTTTTTTCCACCGCCAGAAACCTTGTTTTCAGTCGCCCAAGCGCGCCGGGCGGCTTCTTTTTCTGGAACGCCGCGCTGTTCGTAGCCTTCCTCGATGTGTCGGGCCTGCCGTTTCTGCTTGTCGGTATAAGCCGATTTGTCTCCTCTTGGCATGACGCTCTCCTCATTTGAATGCATATGACGTATCAAGACGGACCACTATTTTCAATTCGAGCGCTACTTGCGTTGATAGTTCCGTATTACTCCCATTCTGCCGTAGCGCCAAGTTGGTTCCGTTCCAAAAGAAATGCCATCTTCAAGCCCGACTCGCATGATTCATATATAAACCCCTGACTTTCCGGTTAGAATCTTTCCGAAATAAAAAACCAAACCGCCTTAACCATTCACTTCGGGATAACAGGAACAGACATGTCGCAACTCAGCTTTCCCTTTGATAAAAAGATGCCCGACGTCGCGGGCACCATGGAGGTCGCGCCCGGGATTCAGTGGCTGCGCATGCCGCTTCCCTTTGCGCTCAACCACGTCAACTTATGGCTGCTGGCCGACGGCGACGGCTGGTGCGCGGTCGATACCGGCCTGACATGGGACAACATCAAAGAAGCGTGGGATAAGCTGCTTCCGAGCTATCCACTCACGCGCATGCTCGTAACCCACTATCATCCCGACCATATCGGCCTCGCCGGATGGTTGCAGCAAAAGACCGGCGCGCCGCTGTGGACGACGCAGGGAGAGTACGTGTCGGCGCTGGCCTTCGCTGAAGAGGCGGGAAATTATTCGGTGGATGCGATGATCGAAATGTTCCGTCATCACGGACTGGACCGGGCTCGGCTGGATGCGCTCAAGGTGCGTGCCAATGTATACCGGCAGGGCTTCCCGATCATCCCTCCGACCTATCATCGCCTGTTCGACAATCAGGTGTTCCGTGTTGGCGACCATGACTGGCGCGTCATCATAGGCTATGGGCATGCCATGGAACACATCTCGATGTATTGCGAATCGCTGAAGGTGCTGATTTCCGGTGACATGCTGCTGCCGAGTATTTCGACCAACGTTCCGGTGCTTGCGGCCAATCCCCTCGGAAATCCGCTCAAGTATTTCCTTGACTCTATCCAGCGCTACCGCGAACTGCCGCAGGACACATTGGTGCTGCCGTCGCATGGCCGTCCGTTCGTCGGTATCAATACCCGCATCGATCAGCTTGAGGAACACCACAAGAATCGCTGCAACGTCCTGCTGGCAGCGGCGCAAACGCCAAAGACCGCATGCGAACTGCTGCCTGCGCTGTTCGACCGCGACGTGACCGACACGCACCAGTCGATGTTCGCCATGAGCGAAACCATTGCCCATCTCAACTATCTGGAAGAGCAGGGGCGGCTAAAGCGTGCCGTGCATGACGGGATAGCGCGCTTCACGGCTGTTTAAAAGGGGTGTGATTGCTATCGGCGGGCGTCGGCATGAAGATGCCCGCCGATGGAGTAAATCGGATCAATTGATCGTGCAGTCGACATCCGCCATGCCGCCGGCCCTGCGCCAAGCTTAACTAAAAGTTAAGTCTGCGCAAACCGGACGCGGCAAAGATGCGGATTCTTGCCGGGCTTCTCTTTACGCCTGCCGGTTGTCTTCGTCGGCTGGGAGTGTAAGCCTGCCAGTGTGGTAGTCGTACTCGTACACTTCGCCGTATCGTCCCCATTCGACCGCCACGCCGAGAACGCGCTTGGCTTCATCGGCCTTGAGATATTCCTCCAACAGATCCAGGAACGGTTTTTCCGGCAAGCCGCCAGACGGTTCCTGCTCCAGGCTTTGCCGTATATGCGCGGACAAAGGGACATGCGCCAGCAATTGCTGGCCGAATAGCTCCTGCCGCAACGCCTGTTCTGCTTGCACGTAGCGTCGGCCGACCGGGGTCAGGGACAAGTCGCCTTTTTCGGCGTGCGCCAGGCCGAGCAGACCGAGCGCTTCGAAAGTAGGGAACAATTTGTCATCAGGAAGTTCCGATTCTTCGGACAATTTCGGCAGGTCGGCGCGCCCATGGAAAGGCGCATCGGCCAAGAGTTCCAGAACGCCTTCGATGAGACTGATGTCGGTGTCGGGCAGACGGTAGCCGAGGTTTGCGGCGGGCGCGGCACCTGCCGCGGCTTCCGGTGCCGGGCGCATGGTCATCAATCCGTAAACTTCGTCGATCAGCCTGCGGACTTCGATCGACTCAACCTTGCGCGGACGGGGCAGGTTGATTTGCACTTCGTTGCGTATGCGTCCGGGATTGCTCGACAGGATGATGATGCGGTCGGCCATCATGACCGCTTCTTCTATATTGTGGGAGACGATCAGGATGCCTTTAGTCGGGACACGGTCGCTATCCCACAGTTCCAGGATGTCGTCGCGCAAGGTTTCGCCAGTCAGTACGTCGAGTGCGGAAAAGGCTTCGTCCATCAGCAGGACATCCGGATCGACAACCAGGGCACGGGCGATACCCACGCGCTGCCGCATGCCGCCCGACAATTCCCTTGGCAATGCGCCGCCAAATCCCGACAAGCCGATCATTTCCAGCATTGCGTCGGCGCGTTCCTCCCTGATATCCGGAGCCACGCCTTGCGCTTCCAGTCCCAGCTCCACATTCTGCTGGACGGTTAGCCAGGGAAACAGGGCGAACGACTGGAACACCATTGCGATTCCGGTAACCGGCGCGTCTATTTCCTGACCCCGATATACGGCATTGCCGCGGTCAGCCGGAATCAGTCCCGCCAGTATGCGCAGCAGTGTGGATTTGCCGGAGCCGGACTTGCCGAGCAAGGCGACAATCTCTCCTTCGGCCAATGCGAAGTTGACATCCTCCAACACCGTGCGCAGGGCGCCATCGGCCGTCGGGAACGTTTTTGCAACGTTATTCAACTCGATTAGTACGTTTCGTTTCATTCCGTTCTCCTAACTGCGATTTTCCGCCAGCAGGTACAACCTGCGCCAGAAGAATCGGTTCAACAGCATCACGAATATGCACATCACGCCGATACCAAGCGCAATCCGATGAAAATCGCCTGCATCGGTCATCTGCTTGATATAACTGCCCAGCCCCTCGGCCATGAGCGTCGTATTGCCCCAAGTCACATATTCGGCGACGATACTGGCGTTCCACGAACCGCCGCTGGCCGTGATTGCGCCAGTGATGTAGCTCGGGAATATGGCGGGAAGATAGACCCGCTTCCATTTCAGCCAGCCTTTCAAGCCGAGGTTGCCTGTTGCAAGCCGCAACTCATTCGATATGGTCGATGCGCCGGCCACGACGTTGAACAGGATGTACCATTGCGTCCCGAACACCATCAATGGACTGAGCCAGATAGTCGGGTTGAGCCTGAAAGTCACCAGCAGGTAGACAACCAGCGGAAACAGCAGGTTGACCGGAAACGCCGCCAGGAACTGGGCAATGGCCTGCACGCGCTGGGCATATTGCGGACGCAGGCCGATCCAGACCGCAACAGGCACCCATATCAGCGACGCCAGCGCGATCAACAGCAGGACGCGTATCAAGGTAATCATGCCGAGCATGACTACATGCAGCACCTCTTCCAAGCCGACGTCGCTATGAACGAACACCACCAGCTCATAAATAGCCAGCAGGAATGCGGCAGCCAGAAGCCCGTACCACAGCCGCGCCCACACCGGGCTGGAAAATCGGGAGCGTTTGCGTGCTCCCGTGTCGGCATTGCTTTTGACGTACCACCCCAAGGCAAGCCGCAGCATGGCCCAGAAGCGGTCGCTCAGCATGCGTATCAAATGGCTGCGGCGTCCCCAGTCCAGCAGCCACGAACGCTGCGCAGTGTCGCCTTGCGATTCCTCGAACCGGAACTTGTCGGCCCAGGCGAGCAGCGGACGAAAGAATAACTGGTCGTAAACCAGGATGCCGGCCAGCATCGCGCCGATCGCCCAGGCAATCGCCGTGCCGTTCTCGGCCTCGATGGCGACGGCGATGTAGGCGCCGATGCCGGGCAACTTGATGTCTTGTCCCGCTACGGAGACGGCTTCTGCTGCGACCAGAAAAAACCAGCCGCCGGACATCGACATCATCATGTTCCACAGCAGACCCGGCATGGCATAGGGCAGTTCCAGCCGCCAAAAACGCTGCCATGACGACAGGCGGAACACTTGCGATGCTTCATTCAGTTCCTCCGGTACGGTACGGATGGATTGATAAAGACTGAAAGCCATATTCCATGCCTGCGATGTGAATATGGCGAAAATAGCCGCGCATTCGACGCCCAGCAAATTCCCAGGGAACAGGGCGATGAAAGGCGCAATCGCAATCGCCTGAAAGCCGAGAATTGGTACCGATTGCAGAATATCCAGCGACGGAATCATGATTTTTTCCGCTGCGCGGTATTTAGCGGCAATCGCAGCGAAGGCAAAGCTGAACAGAAGCGAAAATGCGAGCGCCGTAAACATCCTTAGAACAGTTCGCAGCAGGTAGTACGGCAGGTAGACCGGATCAAGCGTAATTGACGTCGCCTCGCCGACCACGAACGGACGGCTCATCTGCGTCGCGCCGAATGCGATAGCGACCAGAACCGCCAGCAGGAGCGGCAACAGCGCCCAGTCCCAGCGGTTGGGCGATACGTTAAGCAGGGTGCGGCCTGCGCGTCGCTGGTCAAATACCCCGAACATGATGTCCCTTTTCAATGCTGCTCGCGCAAAGCGAGCGCCTTGGCCCGAAGGCTGAATGCGTATCTCTGCCGCAATTGCGGCATGAGGATGTTTCAAAAGGGTAAGTAGAGAGCCTGTTGCGAAACAACCGACTTTGAAAGCTACTTCCCGCCTTTTCGGCAAAGAAGTAGCAGGCGAACCTGTGGACTACCTTGCCAGTTTGTTTTCGATGGTTAATCGACAACTATGACTGTCCATAAATAAGCCCGGTAAAAAGAATGCTGGCACTTTACCACTCGGCATCGACCAGTGCAATCCAAGTAAGGAATTTCAAGAGGTTTTCGATGCATCAAATACCATGCGCGCGCATGGTGGAACGACAGGTCAGCATGCAATGCTCATGATTGTGCGTACTGACAAGGCATAAAAAAGCCCGGAAAGATTCCGGGCTTTTTAAAATGGTGGAGGCGGCGGGTTTCGAACCCGCGTCCAGAAGCACTCTACAGACAGTTCTACATACTTAGCGCTGCCATTTGATTTAGCCCTTTCGACGCGGACGCGCACGCTGCGGTTGGGCGAGTCACCTTAGTTTTAGTCTCTTGCCAAGTGACCCGACTTGAGACGATTCCCTGTAAATGACCCTACGTGCCGTTAAGCCTACCCCAGGGAAGAGATAGTGTAGGGAAAGCCGGGTTTAAGCGGCTTTAGCGTAAACGTTATCGTTTGCGTTTAGTTTTTTTCTGGATGTATTTACGAGGTAACCAGTCCTCGGTATGCCCTGCACTGCTTTGCAACCCCTGTCGAATCCAAGTCGCCCCCGTATTCGTTAGATGGCAAGTTGCGTTACCAGTTCACGTATTCTACCAGTTCCTGAAAATCTTCGCGGGATACGGTTTCTTTTATCGTCGTGTTCGGTTGCGAGGGTATCAAATGCAATAAGGAATTCGACTTCATTGGCAAGGGTGGTAGACTGGAGAACTTTTTTAAAAAATCTGCATTATGAATCCGGATTCAGAATCACTTATAGAACAACCCGCCGAAAGCGTAGCCAAAGCCAGCACTGTTTCTGCTGCGAAAATTGCGCAGGAAGTGAAGCGCAGGCGTACTTTCGGGATCATTTCCCACCCCGATGCCGGCAAGACGACCCTGACGGAGAAGCTGCTGCTGTTTTCAGGCGCTATTCAGTTGGCCGGCACGGTCAAGGCGCGAAAAAGCGCGCGCCATGCCACTTCGGACTGGATGGAAATCGAGAAGCAGCGCGGCATCTCGGTCGCCAGTTCGGTGATGCAGTTCGAGTATCGCGACCACGTGATCAACCTGCTCGATACCCCGGGCCACCAGGATTTTTCCGAGGACACCTATCGTGTTCTGACCGCGGTCGATTCCGCGCTGATGGTGATCGATGCCGCACGCGGCGTCGAAACCCAGACGATCAAGCTGCTGGATGTGTGCCGCATGCGCAACACGCCGATCATCACGTTTATGAACAAGCTCGACCGCGAAACCCGCGATCCGCTGGAATTGCTGGACGAGCTGGAGTCGGTGCTGAAGATTCAATGCGCGCCGATCACCTGGCCGATCGGCATGGGCAAGGCGTTTCGCGGCGTCTACCATTTGCTGCGCGACGAGGTCATGCTGTTTGCGCCCGGCAGCGAAAAGGCTGACCAGACCTTTGAGGTCATCAAGGGCATCGACAACCCGCGCCTGGCGGAAATGTTCCCGCAGGAAATCGAGCAATTGAAGATGGAAGTCGAACTGGTGCATGGCGCCTCGAATCCGTTCGATCTCGACCAGTTTTTGGCGGGCACGCTGACGCCGGTGTTTTTCGGCTCCGCAATCAACAACTTCGGCGTGCGGGAAATTCTCAATGCGCTATTAGACTGGGCCCAGCCTCCCGGCGGACGCGACGCGACTGTGCGAACGGTCGATCCGACCGAAACGGCCTTTTCCGGTTTCGTGTTCAAGATCCAGGCCAACATGGACCCTGCGCATCGCGACCGGATCGCCTTTCTGCGCGTATGCTCCGGTCATTTCGAGCGCGGAATGAGAATTCGGCATCTGCGTCTGAACCGCGACATCAAGGTGTCGAGCGTGGTTGCCTTCATGGCATCTTCGCGCGAGCAGGTGGAAGAGGCCTACGCGGGCGACATCATCGGGCTTCCGAATCACGGCAATATGCAGATCGGCGACAGTTTCTCGGAAGGCGAAATGCTGCAGTTCACGGGCATTCCATACTTCGCGCCGGACTTTTTCCGCTCGGTCCGCATCCGTAACCCGCTCAAGATCAAGCAGTTGCATAAGGGCTTGCAGCAATTGGGCGAAGAGGGCGCGGTCCAGGTATTCAAGCCGGTGCAGGGCGGAGAACTGGTGTTGGGCGCGGTCGGCGTGCTGCAATTCGAAGTGGTCGCAAGCCGGCTGATGAACGAATACGGCGTCGATGCCGTGTTCGAGGGAACCAGTATCAGCAGTGCGCGCTGGGTCAGCAGCGACGACAAGCGGATGCTGGCGGAATTCGAAAAGACGCTCGGCCACAACGTTGCCTACGATGCGGCCGGCAACATGGCGTACCTGGCAACATCGGGCGTCAATCTGCGGCTGACTCAGGAGCGCTGGCCGAAACTGACCTTTCACGCGACCCGCGAGCATGCGGCCAAGCTGGATCAGTAGACGAGGATTTGTACGGCACGCTTGTATTCAAGGCTATCTTTACCAACCTTTACACTAAAGATTTCCTTGCAATTGTCGATATCTTTTGTGGGTTCTAATTCAGTCGAGAGAGGCGGGGCAAATGGAGATCAATAGCTTGAGCCGAGCATCATTGGCGCCGGTGACGGAACGGAGCAGTTCCGCTACAGACAGAACCCTATCCCGGGCCGTTGTTTCGCCGGAAGCCGACTTGAATTCGACAATGGTGCGAAACGATGCCGTCGCGCAAACCAGCGCGGCTCAGGAGGCCGGATCAAAGTCAAAAGAGGCTGACGCAAAGGAATCTTCCGAAAAGTCATCTGAAGCAAAGTCACTCGTTTACGGCGCTTTGGGGCTTGCTCATCCCGAGGAAGAGGAAAAATATAATGATGGGTACTACACAGCCGGTAAAATGATCGCTGGCGCATTAGCCGTTGGCAGCATCATTTCAGTATTGGTATAACTGCTCCTATCCTTCCTCTACAGTATTCTCAACTATAGCCGAGCCGACCCGCGTCCGATAAGCGCCGCCGGTTCCGCTCACCCAAGCTCAAGATGAAATCTTCAAAACTGCTCATTCTCTATCTGGTCGCCGCGCTGATCCCCTTCTCGGCATCGGCTTCGTCAACTGCCTCCCTTTCCTTGTCGGAAAGCGTAAGCGCAAGCGTTGAAGGCGTCAGTAAGGGTTCCTCTGCTGCGGTCAAGGTGGTGGCAGGGGATTACAAAGTCACGGATATTGCAGAGGTGACTGACCATGCCGAGAAAGTGAGAATTGCGCTGCAAGCCGTCGAGACGAACCGAGAAAATTTTTATCTCTATATGTCTCATGATGAATTTGCCGAGGCGCATTTGAGTGCCGGCCAAGTGGTAACCGCCTTGAAACGCCCTTATGGCGTATCGTTCAAACACGTCGATGCCACTGAAGCCTTTGTTGTGGTGCTGGACGATGCCTGGATCAAAGACCTTCGATCCAATATTGTTTCCGGTTAATCAGTCCGACGACGCTGCCTGTGTCGATGCATTGATCGTCGGGACAGGCAACAGGATTTACACGTTTAACTTGAATGCCTTTGTCACGATTGCCGTACTCTTGCCGACAGTGTTGCCTTAAGCACCGGTTTTGGCTCGCTACTCCAATATGCTTCAGCTTATGTCCAGCGCGGGATCCGCGTTAAAAAGGCCGTCTGGCGGGTGCCCAAGACTGCTATTCATGGTTTTGGCGCTGCTGGCTCTGATTGCAGGCGGGCAGGCACATGCCAATTCCTTGATATTCTGCGACCAGAATATCTCACTGACAGCGAACCAACAGAACAGGATTCTCCTCTTTAGCAGCAAGATCAAGGACCTGCTGGATAATTCCGGCAATAAAGTGGCGATCATTTCTCGCTCAGGCATCGATCTGGATCGATTCAATATCCGCTATTCGCATTCAGGCATCAGTCTGAAGGACAGCAATAATACTTCCTGGTCTGTCAGACAGCTCTATTATGGCTGCAAAGAATCCAAGCCCAGCATTTATGACCAAGGCCTGTCGGGATATCTGATGGACCACGAGAATGCTTCCAGCCAGTATGTTTCCATCGTCCTGATTCCTCCGCCCATGGAAGACTTGGTGGAGCAGGCGGCATTGGACAAACAGATTTCCTTGAAATTGCTCGGGGCTGATTACAGCGCAAACGCCTATCCTTTTTCCACTGATTTTCAAAACTGCAATCAGTGGGTCATGGAGTTGTTGGCCCATGCCTTGGGCAAGCTGGACAGGCATGGGGATTTACGCTTGGTTGCTCAGAAGTGGCTGAAAGCGCAGAACTACCAGCCAACCGACATCGAGATCAAGTACGCTTACATGATGTGGGGCAGCCATTTTCTGCCGTTAATTCATAACAACGATCATCCTGCTGAAAATATTGAGAAAAAACTATATCAAGTGAGCATGCCTGCGTCCGTTGAGGCCTTTATCAAAGCGACAGTTCCCGGAGCAAGCCGATTGGAGCTGTGCCTGAACAAAGACGCCATGGTCGTTCATAATGGCTGGGATTCAATCCGCGAGCACTGCCAGCCGGGACCTGATGACGAAGTAGTGCCGCTACTTTGAATTCGGATGTAATGTAGTGTTTGCTAAACATCCGATTGTTGGTGTTTCCCTGTTCAGATACCCCATATCGCGGTCAATGTAGCCAGCGCACTCATTCCGGCCGTTTCGGTGCGCAATATGCGCGGCCCCATCGAAACCAGTTGCGCGCCCTTGGATAGCGCCAAATCCTCTTCATTCGTCGTGAAGCCGCCTTCGGGTCCGACCATCAGGGTCAGCGCCTGCTGTTGGTTGCTTCTTGCCCAGCCGGATAGCGACAAACTGGCGCGCGGACTGAGAAGAAGGCGTGTTTTTTGAGCCGGCTGACTAATCCAGTTTTTAAAGTCGGCCAGATCGTGCAAATGAGCGAGCCGGTTGCGTCCGCACTGCTCCGATGCGGCGACGATGATCTTTTGCCAGTGCGCCAGTCTCTTTTCGGCTCGTTCGCCGGACAGCCGCACTACGCAACGCTGCGAAAGAATCGGCTGAATGGCCGCGGCGCCCAGCTCGATTGCTTTTTCGACGATCCAGTCCATCTTCGATGACTCCGGCAGCGCCTGCGCTATCGTGAGCGCAAAGGGCAGCTCGGCTTCTCTGGCGGAAAACGACAGAATTTCAGCATGTGCCCGTTTTTTTTCAGCGCCGGCAAGGCGCGCCGTATACTCGCCCCCCTCGCCGTTGAACAGAGTGAACGATTCGTCTGCTGCAAGGCGCAGTACATGGATGTGGTGCGCCACATCGGGGGGTAGCTCGATTGTTTCCCCCAAGGAAAGGGGCATATCGCAGTAAAAACGGGGCATCAGGAGATCATCTTAAAGTTTGTTGATTTTAGTCTAGTGACAACTGTCTGGTAAAATACCGGGCCTAAGCCCATATGGGCATAATATATGTCTTTGGCTCGCCTTTTCCCTACTGTCTTACAAGCAGACAATCATGAATACTACGCTCCCCACCACCAAAATGGCCAATGCAATCCGTGCATTGGCAATGGACGCCGTCCAGAAAGCCAACTCCGGGCATCCCGGCATGCCTATGGGCATGGCCGAAATTGCTGTCGCATTGTGGTCGGGGCATTATCGCCACAACCCGGACAATCCGCACTGGACCAACCGCGACCGTTTCGTATTATCCAATGGGCACGGCTCCATGCTGCTTTATGCGCTTTTGCATTTAACAGGCTATAACCTGCCGATGGAAGAGATCCGCAATTTCCGTCAGTTCAAATCCAAGACGCCCGGCCATCCGGAAGTGCATGTCACTCCAGGGATCGAGACGACTACCGGTCCGCTCGGACAGGGAATTTCGAATGCTGTCGGCATGGCTCTGTCGGAGAAGTTGCTGGCGCAGGAATTCAACAAGCCCGACTTTAATGTTATCGACCACCACACCTATGTTTTCCTGGGCGATGGATGCCTGATGGAAGGCATTTCGCATGAAAGCTGTGCCTTGGCGGGAACGTGGCGCTTGAACAAACTGATAGCGATGTACGATGATAACGGCATATCGATCGACGGGCACGTCAGCGGCTGGTTTACCGACGACACGCCAAAGCGCTTCGAAGCCTACGGCTGGAATGTGATCCGCGCAGTCAACGGACATGACGTCGCAGCAGTCGATGCCGCGATCATGGAAGCGAAGAAATCCGACAAGCCGACCCTGATCTGCTGCAAGACCGTGATCGGCAAGGGATCGCCGAACATGGCGGACACGCATAATGTGCATGGCGCCGCACTGGGCGACAAGGAAGTTGCCGCCACGCGCGAGTCCATCGGCTGGCCCTATCCTCCTTTCGAGATACCGGACGACGTCTATACAGCCTGGGATGCAAGAGCGAAAGGCCGTTCCCAGCAGGCTGACTGGGATGCCCTGTTCAGTGCGTACCGCGCGCGTTATCCGTTGGACGCTGCAGAGCTGGAGCGTCGCATGAAAGGCGACTTGCCCGAAAAATTCGGCGAAGTGGTCAAGAGCTACATCGCAGCCTGCAACGAGAAGAAAGAAAACATCGCAACCCGCAAGGCCAGCCAGAACGCGATCCAGGCATTTTCTTCGACCTTGCCGGAGTTTCTGGGTGGATCGGCCGACCTGACCGGGTCGAACCTGACCAACTGGAAAGAGAGCGTGCCGGTGCGCGCGAACCAGGCCGGCAACTATATCAATTACGGCGTGCGTGAATTCGGCATGAGCGCAATCATGAACGGCATAGCGCTGCATGGCGGCTTCATTCCCTTCGGCGCAACCTTCCTGACCTTTTCCGACTACGCCCGCAACGCCCTCAGAATGGCTGCGCTGATGCAGATACGCTCGATTTTCGTGTTCACGCACGATTCGATCGGACTTGGCGAAGATGGGCCGACGCACCAGTCAGTCGAACATATATCGAGCTTGCGCCTGATCCCGAACCTCGACAATTGGCGTCCCTGCGATACGGTGGAATCCGCTGTTGCCTGGGCGCATGCGGTCAAGCGCCACATCGGTCCGAGCACGCTGATCTTTTCGCGCCAGAACCTGCCCTACATGGAGCGCAACGACGAGCAGATCGCCAACATCAATCGGGGAGGTTACGTGCTGCGCGACGCCGCCGACGCGAAAATCGTGCTGATAGCGACCGGTTCCGAAGTGGAGTTGGCGATGAAATCGGCGGACGAACTGGCGGCAGCGGGAATCGCCGCGCGCGTCGTTTCGATGCCATCCACCGATGTGTTCGACCGTCAGGATGACGCTTACAAGGCGAGTGTGCTGCCCAAGGGCCTGCCTCGCGTCGCAATCGAGGCCGGAGTCACCGGTTTCTGGCACAAGTACGTCGGGCTGGAAGGCGCGGTAGTGGGTATCGATACTTTTGGCGAATCCGCTCCGGCAGGAGTATTGTTCAAGTATTTTGGTTTCACTACAGAGAATGTAATCGCCAAGGCGAAAGCGGTTCTAGGCAAGTAAATTTATTTATTTTTCAGGTTTTATTGATGCAAAAATCAAATGGCGGATCGACTGAGGGCGGATTTCTTGCGCAGAGCAGGATTGCTCCACCCTCAATTTGTGAATTGACAAAATAATAATTCGCTCGCAGCAACTTTTTTGTATCCTGAAAACCAAGTCTTTTGATCCATTCAGGAGTTAACACATCATGACAATCCGTGTAGCAATTAACGGCTATGGCCGTATCGGCCGTAATATCCTCCGCGCTCATTATGAAAGCGGCAAGACCCATGACATCCAGATCGTTGCGATCAACGACCTCGGCGATGCAAACACCAATGCCCATCTGACGCGCCACGATACCGCGCACGGCAAATTCCCCGGCACCGTTTCGGTCGAGGGCGACTACATGATCGTCAACGGCGACAAGATTCGCGTGCTCGCCAATCGCAATCCTGCGGAATTGCCATGGGGCGAACTCGGTGTTGACGTCGTACTCGAATGCACCGGCTTCTTCGCCAGCAAGGAACGCGCTTTCGCCCACCTGAAAGGCGGCGCCAAGAAGGTCATCATCTCCGCGCCAGGCGGCAAGGATGTCGATGCAACCGTCGTATTCGGCGTAAACGACAGCGTGTTAAAGGCGTCCGATACCGTCATCTCGAATGCTTCCTGCACCACCAATTGCCTGGCTCCGGTTGCACAGGCCTTGAATGACAAGCTCGGCATTGTTTCCGGCTTGATGACCACCGTTCATGCCTATACCAACGACCAGGTGCTGACCGACGTCTACCATGAAGACCTGCGTCGCGCCCGTTCCGCCACCATGAGCATGATCCCGACCCGTACTGGCGCCGCCATCGCAGTCGGCCTCGTTCTGCCGGAACTGAACGGCAAGCTGGACGGCTTCTCGATGCGCGTGCCGACCATTAACGTCTCGGTGGTCGACCTGACTTTCATCGCGTCCCGCGCCACCACGGTTGACGAGGTGAACGCGATCATGAAGGAAGCGTCGCAGAACTCGAAGAACGGTATTCTTGGCTACAACACCGAGCCGCTGGTTTCGATCGACTTCAACCATAACCCTGCTTCCAGCACCTTCGATGCCACGCAAACCCGCGTCAACGGCGGTACCCTGGTCAAGGTCCTTGCCTGGTATGACAACGAATGGGGCTTCAGCAACCGCATGCTCGACACCACTGTCGCGTTGATGAGCGCCAAATAATTCCTGGTTTTACACCCTGCTTCAATAAAAACGCCTCGTAAGAGGCGTTTTTTATTTCCCTGCCCATACTGTTCGGCGAATACTGCCTGGACTATTTTCATCGTCTGACCTGACTATTTCTTTCCGGAATGGAACTGATTGCGAATCATGATCGCAAATGTTGACGGCCGGCGTGTTAATCGACAGTTTTTCTCTCCTCCGACCTCAAGCTTGGATGCTTCCTGCCGATAGTGAAGATGAGCTGATTCAATGTCTTGGCCGAGATACTTCAGGCTTGTCCGGTATTCTCCGCAAGCATATGCCCGCCGCCAAAATGGCGGGCAAGAATCCGGCTTCGTCATAAGGGATTAATAAAACAATTATTCCCTTCAAAAAGGGTTAAGGGCAAGGCCGTTCTCATGAGTAAAGCATGCTGCGGATCACGAGCTTTTCGGTTTACACAGTAAGGGCTTTACATGAAGAAAAAGGCGGAAATTCTCGAAAATGCCCGTTTGCCTTGGCGGATTCATTCCATGCTATGCCTGTTGTTCGCAGCAACCGCATTTCCTGGCGCTGCCCGGGCCTTTCCCGATCAGGCAAATGCGGATGACCTGACGGCCATCCCAATTGAGAACCTGCTGAACATGGAGGTGTACAGCGCTTCCCGCTTTGTGCAGAACATCAGCGACGCGCCCTCGGCCGTATCGGTTTTGACGGCAACGGAAATCAAGACCTTCGGCTGGCGCACTCTGGCCGAAGCGCTTCGCAGCCTGCTAGGGCTTTATGTAAGCTATGACCGCAATTACAGCTATCTCGGAGCACGCGGCTTTTCGCGCTCAGGCGACTACAACCCGCGTTTTTTGCTGATGGTCGATGGTAAACGCATCAATGATCCGATTTATGACCAAGCGGCTATCGGCAGCGAGTTTGTGCTGGATATTGATCTGGTGGAGCGTATCGAATACGTGCCGGGCCCGGGTTCTTCGATATATGGCTCAAATGCTTTCTTCGGCGTAGTCAACATCATTACCAGGAGAGGCCGCGATTTCAAAGGATTAGAGGTTTCAGGAGAAGCAGGAAGTTACGGAGCGCGAAAAGGGCGCATGAGTTACGGCCTGCAAAATGAAAACGGCGCCGAACTGCTGATCTCGGCTACCGGATTCAACAAGAATGGCACGGATTTTTTCTTTCCGGAATACTCAACCGACAATAATCACGGCGTGGCGCAAGGTCTGGATTATGAGCGCGGTCAACAACTGTTCCTGAAGGGCGCTGCCGGCCCATTCAATTTTTCTCTGGCCCACTCCGAGCGTAACAAGGGCACTCCGACCGCGTCGTACGGGCAAGTTTTTAATGCGCCTGGCTCGAAAGTCGTGGATGAACAAACACTGGTTGACTTCGGTTACCGGAAATCGCTCGCGCCGCAAGCCGATCTCAGTACCCGGTTTTATTTCAACAACTATAAATTCCTGGGAAATTACATTTATTCGAATGCGGGCGGGTCGCCAGCGCTGACCGTGAATCAGGATGAAAGCGCGTCCAATTGGTGGGGTGGGGAAGCCAAGCTGGTAACGACCCAACTGGACGGGCACAAGCTGGTGGCAGGAGTTGAATACCAGAAAAGCAGCCCGATCGAGCAGACCAACTTTTACATCGATCCCTATGTAAGCCAGTTGAACAGCCGCCGGCATAACAGCCGTGCCGGCATGTACGTGCAGGACGAGCTTCAGTTGAGCGCCGATCTGATGTTGAGCATGGGGCTCCGTTACGACCATAACTCTGCCAATGCGCAGCATGTGGCTAATCCAAGGCTGGGGCTAATCTACCAACTTTCTGCAGCTACCACCTTCAAGACCTTGTACGGCACGGCATACCGGCTTCCCAATGCGTACGAACTTTATTATCAGTTGCCCGGTGCAGGAGGCCAAAAGATAAACCCGGACCTGCAAACCGAGCATATTCGAAGCTACGAAATGGTGCTCGATCACCAGATCGCGAGAGACAGCCGGATCAGGCTGTCCGCCTACGTAAACAAGGTTACCGATCTGATAAAACTGGTGCAGGATCCGGCGGATAATCTATACGTTTTCCAAAACATCGACCAAGCGACCGCCAAGGGGATCGAGATCGTGCTGGAAAAGGCATGGAAAAGCGGCTCAAGGCTGCGTACCAGCTATACCTGGCAACAAACCAGGGACGACTCGACCGGGGCTACACTGGAAAATTCTCCCAGCCACCTTGGAAAGCTGAATTATTCCATTCCTTTTCACCATGATATATGGCGGGCCGGCTTCGAGGCGCTGTATGTCAGCAAGCGAAACACCATGAATAGCCAGACAGGCGGCTATCTGCTTGGTAATTTGACCCTGTTTTCCGATCGCTTGCTGAAGAATGTGCAGATATCGGCAAGCGTTTATAACTTGTTCAATCGACGTTATTCCGATCCGGTGGGCGAGGAGCTTCGGCAGGAAGCGATAGCCCAAGATGGCCGGAATGTTCGCCTAAAATTGACATACAGTTATTAAGCTGATCATGAAGAACCGTTTGCATGGAAGAATAGTCTGCTGGTTGCTTGGCGTTTTTTTCGCTCTGCCAGCAAGCTTGTCTGCGGCTCCCGTGGAAGAAAATGCATTGAAAGCGGCATTCATATACAACTTTATCAGTTTCACGGAATGGCCTGCCGGCACTTTCGGCGCCGGCGGCGCCATCAATTTGTGCGCCGACTCGCGCAGCCCGATGGCCTCTTCCATGGCGGCGCTCAACGGCAAGCATATCAAGGCCATGCGATTGAATCTGCACCTGCTGGATTCGCTGCAAAGCGACTTGTCTCCATGCCATATACTTTACATTGATCGAACTGACAGGCAAAACTGGACGCCGATAAAGAAAAAGATCGACAATGCCAGCATTCTTACTATCTCGGACGATAGTGAAATTAATGCAAGCGGTGTAATGATTGCGCTTTCGACCCTGAATAATAAGATCGTTTTCGATATCGATATGAATGTAACCCAAAGGGCACGCCTGGCCATGAGTTCAAAGCTGCTTCGTCTGGCGAGGACAGTGCGATGAAGGAAAACCGTTTTTTCCGTTTTCTGTGGCGCAACTGGGAAAATGGCTTCAGCAGCCGGTTTTCCGCCGGATTCGCCTTGCTTTTTTCCAGCGTCATGATGATCGTTTTTCTTTCGCTGATGATGCGTAGCGATATGATCAGCGACCGTTTGATCCAGGCCAGGATCATCGGGGCGAACAGTACGGCGGTCGTGCTTTTTGCGGATCGCGACGCAGGCAAGGAACTGCTTTCTTCATTCGCTGCTTCGCAATCCATTGAGGTCGCCTATCTTTTTTCCGGCAATGGCGAACTTCTGGCCGAATACAAGGAAGAAAACGCGCCTTCGACCGGCATTCTTCCTGAGGATATGAGAAGGAATGGCTACGAGTTCGGCATGCAGCATCTGAGAGTGGTGCAGGCCGTAACGCATAATGGCGACGATATCGGGTTCGTTGCTCTTCGGTTCGGATTGAGGCAGTTTTATCAGCGCCTTCTTGGCTATGTGACCATGATTATGGTCGTGGCGCTAGCGGCATTTTTCATCATGAAGTTCCTGTTGTTCCGAATGGAAAAGTTGGTGGACAAGGCGGAATCGCATCTGGATTATCTGGCGCATACCGATCCGGTTACGCAATTACCCAACCGTCATGCCTTCAACAAGAAGCTGGCCGAATCGCTTGAGTTTGCCGATCAGTCCGGCAGCGAAGTCGGCCTGATCCTGCTGGATCTGGATAACTTCAAGGTAGTAAACGACACCATGGGCCACCAGTGCGGCGATGCGCTGCTGCACATGCTGTCCCAAAGACTTGCTCTTGCCGCCCGCAGTACAGACATTGTCTGCCGTATCGGTGGCGATGAATTCGTTGTCATCATGAACAGTATCAGCAAGGCAAGCGTAGACGTGAATAGCATAGCGAACCGGATTCTGGACGTTCTGGCCGAGCCGTTCAGATTCGACGTGCATGAGTTCTTTCTGACGGCTAGCGTAGGCAGCAGTCTGTATCCGACTGATGCCGAGGATAGCGAAACCTTGATACGCAAGGCGGATACCGCGATGTATTCAGCCAAACTGAAGGGAAAGAATGCATTTGAAATATTTCTTCCCGAGATGGACCGTGTTGCGCAAAGGCGCCTTGCTCTTGAAAGCAGCTTGCGCCGTGCGTTGGAACGGAATGAGATGGTTTTGCATTATCAGCCGCAAATTGACCTGCGCAGCCGCACAATCATCGGAGTTGAGGCGCTGATGCGCTGGGATCACCCGGAATACGGCCTGGTCAGCCCAGCCGAATTCATTCCCGTGGCTGAGGAGAGCGGCCTTATCGTCCCACTAGGGAAATGGGCCCTGCGCACCGCCTGCCTGCAAAATGCCGGCTGGAACGACGCGGGTCTTAGCCCCATCAGGGTTGCCGTCAATCTGTCGGCCCGGCAGGTTAGGGAGCCAGGCCTGATGCAGGACATCGGGCAAATTCTGGAGGAAACCGGTTTGCCGCCGTCGCAGTTGGAACTGGAGATTACCGAGGGCATCATGATGGAGAACGTGGACTCCAACATTCAATTGCTGCACAGTCTGCAACAGGCAGGCATTTCCCTCTCAATAGATGATTTCGGCACAGGCTATTCGTCGATGGCTTATCTGAAGCGTTTCCCTATTGATCAATTGAAAATCGACCGCAGTTTTGTGAATGACATTCATCAGGGCGGGGAAGCCATCATAGGTGCGATCCTGGCAATGGCGCATAGCCTGGGTCTTTCGGTGGTCGCCGAGGGAGTGGAAACCGAGGCGCAACTGACTTTTTTGGAGAGCCTTGGATGCGATGTCGTGCAAGGTTTTTATTTTTCGCGACCTATACCGGCCGACCAATTCCTGGCACTTCTTCGGGCGAATTCGAAGAAGGAGCCTTCAGATTGGGTTGCCGGGTAAAGTCATGCAGGACGAGACTAGAATAATAAAAAATATCATGGCGGCGTGAAATTGATCAACACCTAGTGATGCTGGATTTTCAATGCAGGCATAAAGGCAGTGTGATCTGTTGTTCTCGCTTTTTATGTGAATAAATAATTACAGAGCTATTCACGCACAAAGGTTTACGTTTACTTAATCCGGAGACAGGAATGATTACCAAGGATGAAGTTCTGGCGGCATTTCATTTTCGCCACGCTTGCAAGCAATTCAATCCCGAAAAAAAGATATCCGATGAGGATTTCGAATTGATATTGGAGACGGGGCGTCTCTCTCCCAGTTCTTTCGGCTTCGAGCCGTGGCGCTTCGTTGTCATCCAGAATCCGGAGTTGCGCGAAAAATTACGCCCCGTAGTGTGGGGAGCTCAAGGCCAACTGCCGACCGCTAGTCATTACGTCGCCATCCTGTGCCGCAAGGGCGATATGCGTTTCGATTCCCGCTTCATCGCTCACCTGATGCGTGATGTGCAAAGGCTGCCGGAAGAGGTCGTTCAGAAAAAAGGCGAAAAATTCAGGGTATTCCAGGAAAACGAGTTCAATCTGCTGGAAAGCGAGCGCGCCCTGTTCGACTGGGCCTGCAAGCAGGCTTATATTGCGCTTGGCAACATGATGACTGCCGCCGCATTGATCGGCATCGATTCATGTCCGATCGAAGGATACGACATCAAGGCAACGGAGGACATACTGTCAGTATCCGGCGTGCTCGATAAGGAAAAGTTCGGCCTCGCAGTGATGGTGGCGTTCGGTTACCGCATCAATCCCCAGTCGGCCAAGGTGCGCCAGCCAAGCGAGGATTTGACGGTGTGGGTCAAGTAAAATGAAATAAGAGAGCGGTCTCAAATTTCTGGTTCGCCGCTGAACACCGCATTCCACAGTCGTTTAACCTCGGCAACTTGCGGCGCCACCTGTTCCTGCTCCACGCGGGCCAAATTTTCTCCCTGCAGGCGTATCTGGTGCTGCAGCCTGCGAAAATCGCGGTATGCGTCGGCCACGGCACTACCCAGCCCGGCAGGGATCAGCCCTAGTGCTTCGCACAGCCTGAGCAAGGCGATATTGCCGATGTTGTCCGTGAGCTGCGGATAATTGACCGCCTGTTCGAGCACCAGGTATTGAACGATGAACTCGATGTCGATCATGCCGCCGGCATCGTGCTTGAGATCGAACATGTGCGAACGGTTCGGATGGGCATCATGCATCTTCGCACGCATTGCCAGCACTTCCCGCTTGAGCCAGGCTGCGTCTCGTTTCTTTCGCAGGATGCTTTCGCGAATGGCCTCGAAACGAATCCCGATTCCCTTATCACCGGCACAGAATCGAGCCCGAGTCAGGGCCTGGTGTTCCCAGACCCACGCCGACGAGTTTTGATAGCGTTCGAACGAAGACAGGCTCGATACCATCAGGCCACTGGCCCCGTCGGGCCGCAACGCAATATCCACGTCGAACAGGATGCCGGCGGAAGTAGGGGTGCTCATCCATGTGATGAAACGCTGCGCCAGACGGGCGTATAACATCGGCGCTTCCGCATGGTCGTCGTCGTACAGGAAAATCACGTCAAGATCGGAGGCATACCCGAGTTCCTTGCCGCCGAGTTTTCCGTAGGCTATGACGGCAAATTGAGGAACCTCCCGATGTCGGTTGGGAATGGCTAGCCATACTTCCCGCACTGTGGCGGAAACGATCACATCAGCCAGCGCCGACAGGTGGTCGGCCAGTTGTTCCACCGTCAGGCCGCCTTCAAGATCCTGTGCAAGCAGACGGAACAGTTGGGCATGATGGATTTCGCGCAGTATATCCATCTGACGCTCCACGTCGCCGCGCAAGGGGGTAAGCTGCTGCTCCAATTCCTGTTTCAGCGCGGACCAGTCAGGCGGCGCCATCAGGGTGCGAACGTCGAGCATTTCATCGAGAAGTATCGGATGGGAAGTAAGATATGCCGCAGCCCATTCGCTTGAATCCAACATGCGGACCAAGCGCTCCTGTGTGGGCGGATATTCGGTCAACAAAGCTAGATAAGAGGCGCGCCGGGCAATGGTTTCAAAAAAATTCAGGAGTCGTCCGAGCGTTGCAATATGCGTATGGCTAGTCTTGGCGATCAGCGGCAATGCGGCATTGATCAGAGCCATCAGCCGGATGCGGCTGGCCTCCGGCAACGACTGAATACGGTTTGTTTGCCACACCGACATCAGGCGCTGAGCCGCTTGCTCCGGCTCGCTGAACCCAAGGGCGACCAGCTTTGTTTCCATGATCTCGCGCTGGTCGCTATCGGGCATGTCCACCAGGATCTGCTGGCTGGCAGTCGCTTCTTGGCCGGACGAGGAGGATTTGCTCTTGTCGCTAAAGATTTCTTCGAACTGGGTTGCAACAAAGTTTCGGTGCGCCTGAACCTCGTTCAAAAGCTCCGCCGTGTCCACAAACCCCATCATATTGGCTACGATCAGCCGGTCAGCTTCGCCGGGAGGCAGCAGATGGGTTTGCGCATCGTCCATATACTGCAGCCGGTGTTCCAGGTTGCGCAAGAAAGTATAGGAATCGAGCAGTTGCGGGCCTACCTGGTCGCTCAGCAGTCTTTTTTTCACAAGTGTGTGCAGAGTGCGTCGCGTGGAACGGTCTCGCAGTTCGGGGTCTCGCCCGCCGCGAATTAATTGAAACACCTGCGCCAGAAACTCGATCTCGCGGATGCCGCCTCGTCCCAGTTTAATGTTGTTGTTGCGCTCGGGATGCAGCTGTTCCTGACGCGTGACTTCGGCGCGGATTTGCTGGTGCATATTGCGGATCGCGTCGATTACGCCATAGTCGAGATAGCGCCGGTAAATGAAAGGCCGCACGATCTCTTCCAGCGCGGCAATGTCCTGCTCTCCTCCGGTGATTGCGCGCGCCTTGATCCACGCATAGCGCTCCCATTCCCTGCCTTGTACTATCAGGTACTGTTCTACCATGTCGATGCTGGCGACCAAGGAACCGGAAGCGCCGTTTGGTCGCAATGCCATATCGACGCGAAAAACGAAGCCGTCCTCCGAAATTTCCGATAACGCGCCGATCAGCTTTTTCCCGAGCCGGGTGAAGAATTCATGGTTGGACAATATCCGCTGGCTGGCCTCGGCCGCCTGCGTTTCGCCTTCTTCGGGATAGGCGAAGATAAGGTCGATGTCGGACGATACATTCAACTCGCCGCCTCCTAATTTCCCCATCCCGATCACGATCAACTGTTGCGGAAGTCCCGATCGCGCTCCAATCGGCTCGCCGTGAATGGCTGCCGCTTCTTCATGCAGGTGGCAAAGAAGAGTGCGGACAGCAAATTCAGCGAACGCCGTCATCGTATCGACTACCTCGGCCAGATCGGCCTTGCCGGAAAGGTCGCGCTCGATCAGCGTGGCGATCAGCAAGTTGCGTACCCTCCGCATAGCGCGCGGAAGCGGATATCCGGCAGTTGTTTCTCTTTGTAACACATCAACAAAGTCGGATGAGCTCAGGGATAATTCTGCCAGAGACTCCACTTGCTCATTTCTGGCCAGGTCGGCATTCGCCCAGTGCCGATAAAACCTGGAAGCGTCTTTACTGCTAAGAATGGATGGTTTCATATGGCGGGCTGCATCGGCTAGGTTGACTGCGGTTTGCGGGGAGGCTCAGACACTGCGATTAGTAGGGAAATGTAAATCTTTTCCCACTGTTGGCAGGAAGTCGTATATTGCAAGAACGACATACTCAAAAAGCCGTCTAATCATGATATTGTACGCCGGGACTATTTTAATTCCCCATTGATGGCGATCGATCCGCAAACCCCCAACCAGCCGGAAAACCGCTTCCGCGCGTACTTGCTGCGCGCACGTGCGGCATATTGCCGTCTTGGGCCGATACCTCGACGTCTTATCCGGGTACTGGCGGGGCTGTCGCTCGCCGCGTTCCTGGTTCTCAGTGCGCTTTTCCTAAGCCTGCATTATCTGATCATGCCCAACATCGGCCAGTACAAAGGCGATGTCGAGCGAATTGCCAGCAGCGCTATCGGCAGAAGCGTCTCGATCGCCCGCATCGAGGCATCGTGGCACCGCTTCCGGCCGCGCCTGGTGCTTGACGACGTGATCGTGCGCGACGCTGACGGGCGCACTGTCTTGGGATTGCCGAACGTAACGGCTGTCATATCATGGAGTTCGCTGCCAGCAGCAGATCTGCGCCTTGCTTACCTTGAAATCAGCCGGCCTGACCTGGATATGCGGCGTGAGGCGGATGGCAAGCTGTACATAGCGGGGATATTAGTCGACACCCAGAAAAAAACCGATAGCAAGGCGGCCGACTGGATCTTCCGGCAGGATGAAATCGTGATTCGGGAAGGAAGGCTGCGCTGGACTGACAAGCTCCGCGGCGCACCCGAATTGTTGCTGGAACAAGTTGATTTTGCATTGCAGAACAACTGGCGGCGCCATCGTTTCCAGCTTCGCGCATTGCCCCCGGCTACGCATGGGAGTCCGGTTGAAGTGTCCGCCAATTTTGTCCATCCGCATTTTGCCGAACGAATATCGGACGTTTCAAAGTGGAAAGGCGAACTGTTTGTCGACTTGCAGAATACTGACTTGGCTGCGTGGAGGCAATATGTCGATTATCCATTCGAGATTCAGGGGGGCGAAGGTTCAGTGCGAGCCTGGCTGGACTTCGACCGTGCGAAAATCGCCGATTTTACCGCTGAGGTAAAACTGTCCAATGTAGCGGCAAGGCTCGAAAAAGGCTTGCCGCTACTCCAGTTGACCCGTGTTTCCGGGCGGATTTCGGCTCGCGAGGATTTTGACTTCTCCCAAGCAGACGATGAGCGCACATTTGACGAGCGCGGGCATGCAGTCGCATTGAGCGACTTTTCACTTCAGACCGCCGACGGCATGGTGCTGCCGGAGACGATGATTGCCGAAACCTTTGTGCCTGGCAAGGACGGCAGTCCGGGAAAAACCGAAATCCGAACAAGGCAGCTTGATCTTTCCATTTTCTCCAAGCTGGCTCAATACTTGCCGTTGTCCAAGGATCAGCGCCAGTTGCTGGCGGATTTTTCTCCTGGAGGACAACTGACTGATTTTTCGGTGCAATGGCAGGGTTCCTATCCGAATCTGGTGTCGTACGCCGTGAACGGACACTTTTCAGGATTGTCGATGAAGGCGCAGCCGCCGCGTCCGTATCAGCCGAAGGAGGGAAAAAGACCGGCGCAGGCGGCTGTTCCGGGTATTCCCGGTTTCGAGAATCTGACTGGCAGCGTAACCGCCGACGATAACGGCGGCAAGGTTAACCTTGATGCCGCCGGAGTTAAGCTGCAATTGCCCGGCTATTTCAGCGAAGCGGCAATGCCTTTCGAGAAGTTGCAGATGCAGGCGAACTGGAAACTGGCCAAGGATCAGCTCCAGTTTCAAATAGAAAAGATGGATTTCGTGCAGGATGGAACTGTCGGCTCGATATCGGGCAAGCACGTAAAGCCGCTGGCGCAGCAAGGGCAGCCTTCAGGCACCATGGATATGACGGCAAGAATTGCGCGCTTCGACGTAAAGAAAATAGGCCGTTACCTTCCTCTGCAAACGCCGGCAGGATTGCGTAGCTGGCTGAGCGGCGCGCTGGAAGAAGGATTTGCAAATGATGTGACGATCAGAATCAAGGGCGACCTGGAACATTTCCCCTATCAGCCGGACAAGGCGGGCGGCAAGCCAAAAGGCGAGTTCAGCGTCAATGCGAAAATTGACGGCGGCACGCTGAACTATACGCCCGGCCGGTTCGCGAAAAACGGCAAATCGCCGCTGTGGCCGCAGGCCGAAAAGATCCAGGGTTATCTGAAGATCGACAACACGCGCATTGTCATCCATGCCAACACGGCTATGACCAGTGGGGTTGCCCTGTCGAATGTAGAGGCGGTAATTCCCGACATGCTGTCGGATGACAGGCAACTCGAGATTGTTGGCAATGCTGAAGGCGCCTTGCAGGATTTCGTGCGTTACGCAAACATCACGCCGGTCGCAGGATGGATCGAAAACCTTACCGAAGACACGAAGGCGACAGGAAATGCGAAGCTTCTGCTGAAAATGCAGATGCCGCTGCAACGGCTGCCCGATTCAAAAGTACAGGGGACGCTGCAGTTCATGAAAAATGACGTGCAGCTATTGACGGATCTGCCGCAGTTGCTGAATGCGAACGGCAAGCTGGACTTCTGGGAAAAAGGTTTCAGGCTGAATGGCATCAATACGCAGTTTTTAGGTGGGGGCGCCATCCTGTCGGGAGGAACGCAGCAGAATGGAAAATTCCAGGTCAAGGCCAGCGGCAGCGCCACCCCCGACGGGTTGCGCAAAGCTTATCCGGCTGCCGCGATGCAGCGCCTGGCAAGCCGGATGAGCGGAAGTGCGCGCTTCTCGGTCGAGGTCAACGAAAATGGATCCAAGCCCGATATCATAGTCGAGTCGAATCTGCGCGGTCTTTCGCTCGATTTTCCCGCGCCGCTTGGAAAAAGTGCGAATCAAAATCTGCCTATGCGTTTTGTGCTGACCGGATTGCCCTCCTTGGGGACGACTCAGTACGACGACATGAGATTGACGCTCGGACCGGCGATGGAAGCCCGCTATCTGCGTCAGAAAAACAGCAGGAATTCCAATTGGCAGGTCATGCAGGGCGTCATCAGCGTCAATATGCCGATATCGGGATTTACCGAGGCGATAATGAAGCTGTTGCAGGGATCCGGTATCGCCCGCTATCCATATCAAAAGGGGAGCAGGGACTCCACAAGGCAACTTGCCCAGGGGACTCCTCCATCTTTCGGACGCGCAGAGGGATTGGCGCTCAACGTTAATCTCTATTCGCTTGATCTTGACGCATGGAAGGCCGTAGCAGAGTCATTCGAGAGCAGTCAAAATGCAGCAAAAGAGGCATCGATAGCTCAGGGAAATGACGATGCATTGAGTATCGGGCAGTACATCGAGCCGACTTCCTTTTTCGCGCGATCAAACGAACTGCGCGTGATGGGCGCAAAGCTGGCAAATGCCCAGGTGAATGCCAGGCGCCAGCCAGGAGGCTGGCAGGCGAAAGTCCAATCCGAGCAGGTGAACGGCCAGGTTTCCTGGGTCGACGCGGCATCCGGCAGCGGCGCCGGAAAGCTCAGCGCGCGTCTTACTTCGCTAAGTATTCCACAATCCGTTACATCGGATGTCCCCGGCTTTTTGGGTGGGGCCAAGGGTTCGCCTTTGATCCCCGCGCTGGATGTGGCGGCGGACAATTTCGTATTGTTCGGTAAAAAGCTGGGCCATATCGAGCTTGTGGCGAACAATACTCCCGCCGTTGTCGGTCGCGAGTGGCGCATCGACAGGCTTAATATTTCCAACCCGGATGCAACCCTGAAAGCTGCGGGAAACTGGATTACCACGCGCAACGGCGCGCATACTACGACGCTGAACTACACGCTAGATGTCGCCAACGCAGGTAAATTGCTCGAACGCTTCGGCTATGCAAACGTACTGCGCCAAGGCAAGGGAAAAATGGAAGGCAGCATCAACTGGAATGGCTTGCCTTTTTCGATAGACATTCCCAGCCTGTCGGGAAAAATTCAGCTCGATATGCAATCCGGGCAGTTCCTTCGAGTTGATCCCGGTGCTGCCAAGTTGCTCGGCGTATTGAGCCTTCAGTCGTTGCCGCGCCGTCTGGCGCTCGATTTTCGCGATGTATTCTCCGCAGGGTTTGCTTTCGACGGCATTACGGCAAACGCAACGATCACAAACGGAATGGCGCAAACCGACAATTTGAAAATGCGCGGGGTCAGCGCTACGGTGTTAATGGATGGGGTTGTGGACATAGCAAAAGAATCGCAAAACCTGCACATTGTCGTGCTTCCGGAAATTAATGCAGGCGCTGCTTCGGTCGTGTATGCACTGGCGGTTAATCCAGTTATAGGTCTGGGGACATTTCTTGCCCAACTGTTCCTGCGGGATCCGCTGATGCGCGCGTTCACTTACGAATATCAAGTTACCGGGCCGTGGGCCGAGCCGAATGTGACCAAGTTGCCGCGCAATACGGGCTATGCAAAAGAAGAACAATCTCCACAATCTCCTTAACGAGTTCATATCAAGAGGTTTTACATGACGCGAGTCGCCGCACTGCAAATGGTATCGACACCGGCAGTCGAGGAAAACATCGCTGCTGCGCGCCGGTTGATCGCCGAGGCCGCCGGACAAGGGGCACAGCTCGTATTGTTGCCTGAATACTGGTCGAGCCTTGGCCGGAGCGATTCGGAAAAGTTGGTGGAAGCGGAAAAACCCGGTTCCGGGATGATCCAGGATTTCATGGCAAGTGCCGCGAGAGAACATGGAATCTGGCTGATCGGCGGAACCTTGTCCTTGACTGCGCCCGTAGCCGGAAAAGTTATGAATACGGCGATGGTCTACAATCCGAAAGGTGAAAATGTCGCTCGTTACGACAAAATCCATTTGTTCGGTTTTGCGACTGAAAATGAATCGTATGACGAATCGGCCATCATCTCGGAAGGTTGCGACGTGGTCGGGTTCGAGACGCCTTTTGGCCGGGTCGGACTGTCTATCTGCTACGACTTGCGCTTTCCCGAGCTTTATCGCGCGCTTGGAACATGCTCGCTGATCGTGGTGCCGGCGGCATTCACATACACGACCGGCAAGGTACATTGGGAAATTCTGCTGCGCGCCCGCGCTATCGAGAATCAGTGCTACGTTCTGGCCGCAGCCCAAGGCGGACGCCACCCGACCGGACGCCGTACCTGGGGGCACAGCATGTTGATCGACCCATGGGGCGAAATCAAGAGTGAACTGCCCGAAGGGGAGGGCGTTGTTCTCGGCGATATTGATGTCGACGTTATTGCCGCCATTCGCACAAGGCTTCCTGCCCTCAAACACCGAAAATTGTAAAGTATTAAGGGTTGAATGGTTTAAATTGCCCTTTCCGGATTTGAGAACGGCCGACCGATTTGCAATTCGCCGCGCCATACGCTTAACCATGCGAGGGCGTCAGCACGGCTTTTCGCACAATCCACTACAATTGGTCATTACTATAATTAATTGCTTTTCCAAAGGCATGCTTCCATGACAAAATTTGAACCGAACACAAGTACGTTGGCCATTGCACGTAGTGTGCTTCTGACGCCGTTTGGTATTGACGACGCAGTCTTGCTCAAGACTTTAGGGGCGCTGTTCACCCACAAGGTCGATTATGCCGACCTCTATTTTCAGTTCACCAAGAGCGAAAGCTGGAGCCTTGAAGAAGGGATCGTCAAGACCGGCAGTTTTTCAATCGACGAAGGCGTCGGCGTGCGTGCCGTATCGGGCGACAAAACCGCATTTTCCTATTCCGACGACATTTCCTCGGCAGCGCTTTTTGACGCGGCCGCGGCCACGCGCACCATAGCGCGTCAAGGCGCGGGCAAGGTCAAGGTTGCCTCAAGCATGAGGCAAGCCGGAGGCCGTTCGCTGTATTTGCCGCAGGATCCGCTGGATTCGATCGGCGCGGCGGAAAAGGTGGCGATGCTGGAAAAAATCGAAAAGATTGCCCGTGCCGCCGACCCCCGCATAGTGCAAGTAATGGCTAGCCTCGCGGGTGAATACGACGTGGTGCTGGTCGTGCGCAGCGATGGCGTGCTGGCGGCTGATGTCCGGCCTCTGGTTCGGATTTCGGTGACGGTAATTGCCGAACAGGGTGGAAGGCGCGAGATGGGAACCAGCGGCGGCGGCGGACGCTTCGACTATACGTGTTTCAATGACGCGCTGCTGACCAAGTATGCGGACGAAGCGGCGCACGCGGCGCTCGTAAACCTCGATGCGCGCCCGGCGCCGGCCGGTCCCATGACCGTGGTGCTTGGCCCCGGCTGGCCGGGCGTGTTGCTGCACGAAGCGATTGGGCACGGCCTTGAGGGCGATTTCAACCGCAAGGGTTCCAGCACATTTTCCGGCAGCGTGGGGCAGCGCGTCGCAGCCGAGGGCGTGACCGTGGTCGATGACGGCACGCTCGCAAGCCGGCGCGGTTCGCTCAACATGGACGACGAAGGTAATCCGACCCAGAGCACCATGCTGATAGAAAACGGAATTCTGAAGGGCTACCTGCAGGATACGATGAATGCGCGGCTGATGAAGACGCACATTACCGGCAATGCTCGTCGCGAGTCGTTTGCGCATTTGCCGCTGCCGCGCATGACCAACACCTATATGTTGGGCGGCGACAAGGATCCCCAGGAGATTATCGCTTCGGTCAAGCATGGGCTGTACGCAGTCAATTTCGGCGGCGGCCAGGTCGATATTACCAACGGCAAGTTCGTCTTTTCGGCTAGCGAAGCTTACATGGTCGAGAATGGCAAGATCGCCTACCCGGTCAAGGGGGCGACACTGATCGGCAACGGTCCGGACATCCTGCGCCGTGTATCCATGGTCGGCAATGACATGGAACTTGATTCCGGCGTGGGCGTATGCGGCAAGGAAGGGCAGAGCGTGCCGGTGGGCGTAGGCCAGCCGACCCTGCGAATTGAAGACGTGACGGTAGGGGGCACAGCCTGAGCTTTTGTTGCTCCCAACCATTTTGTCATAACGTACTATTTCGGCTACAATGCAAATTACGAATTGTTATTCATGATTTTGCGTACTCATTACCATGTCCTCTGCTCGCTTTTACTTTAGCTTTTACTTTAGCTATTCCAGCCCAACGGCGGTGGAGAAGCGGCAAGCGCACGAATAAAGAGCAAACCGAAATCCAGATAAAACCGCCAGCGATGGCGGTTTTTTATTTACATTACATTTTTAACCGGAAAAATCATGCAACGCACCGACGACTTACGTATTCTGGCAATGAAGGAACTGACCCCTCCGTCTCATCTGATACGCGAGTTTCCGTGTACCGAAAAGGCCGCCGCCACAGTGGCCAATTCCCGCACCGCAATGCATCACATCCTGCACGGTCAGGAAGACCGGCTGATCGTCATAATCGGCCCCTGTTCGATTCATGACCCGAAGGCGGCGCTGGAATATGCACATCTTCTGGTCAAGGAACGCGAGCGTTTCGCAGGGGAGCTGGAGATCGTAATGCGCGTGTACTTCGAAAAGCCGCGCACCACCGTCGGCTGGAAAGGGTTGATTAACGATCCGTTCATGGATAACAGTTTTCAGATAAACGAAGGCCTGCATATCGCGCGGGAACTGCTGCTCAAGATCAACGAACTCGGGCTTCCCGCCGCCACCGAGTTCCTGGACATGATCAGCCCGCAATATATTGCCGATATGATCAGCTGGGGCGCGATCGGCGCGCGTACGACCGAATCGCAGGTGCATCGAGAGCTTTCGTCGGGTCTTTCCTGCCCGGTCGGATTCAAGAACGGCACCGACGGCAACGTCAAGATCGCAATCGACGCGATCAAGGCCGCGTCGCATCCGCATCATTTCCTGTCGGTGACCAAGGCCGGGCATACCGCGATTTTCGCAACCGGAGGCAACGAGGACTGTCACGTCATACTGCGCGGCGGTAAAACGCCGAATTATGACAAGGCCAGTGTCGACGCTGCCTGCAAGGATATAGCGGCGGCTGGCCTGGCGACGCATCTCATGATCGACGCGTCGCACGGCAACAGTTCGAAAAAGGCCGAAAATCAGGTTCCGGTTTGCGCTAGTATCGCTCGCAGCGTTGCGGAAGGCGAACCGCGCATTGTCGGCGTGATGATCGAATCGCATCTGGTGGGCGGACGCCAGGATCTGGTGCCGGGCAAGGAATTGACCTTCGGTCAGTCGATAACCGATGCGTGCATTGGCTGGGAAGAAAGCGTCGGCATACTGGAAGGCTTGGCGGAAGCGGTCAAGCAGCGCCGCGCCAGGAGTAGCGAAGAAGAAGAGTAATTGCGGCGAACCCTGTTGCGCACCAGGATTCGAGCAGTTCCGTTCAGTATCGCTTTCGCAGCGACATGGAGTCGCCGTCGCGGCGCATCTCGGTGCGGTTCAGAAAAGACATGCCGAGCAATGTAAGCGACAGGCCTTGTTCCAGAACTATCCCATCGACCTGGTGCAGCACCAGGTCGCCTATTTTTACTGTATCCAGCTTGACGCTATAGGCAGGTACGGTTCCGTTCGCGGTGCTGACGAAACCGGGCTGTCCTTTCTTGTAGTTGATGCCGAGACGTACGGCGTCGGAAGCAGGCAGGGCGACCTTGCTGGCTCCCGTATCGACGAGCATCCGGATCGTGCCGCCGTTGATCTGGCCTTGCGTGATGAAGTGGCCGCGCCCGTCCGCGGACAGGGTCACGCTTCCATTGTCCGATGAGGATCGGTTGCTGGCGGCATGCTGGCCTATTGCCAGTATTTCCTGCTTGCCGTTGTTCGACAGGATTGCCCCGGATTCGCTGGCCGCAACCAGCCTTATTCCTGGGGCAACGGTGCTGCCTATTGAATAAGATCGCGGTGCGGCGCCATCGACCACAAGCACGGCCTTGCCAGGGAAAAGCCCCACTACGCCGACATCTGCCGCATAAATCGCCGGGGTGAAAAAAACCAGAAAGACTGCGAAAATGGCCGGGCGCATGCGGAGATGGCGCCGGCTAATCGCGAAAATTGTTGAATTCGAGCGGCAACTCGGCCACTTCCTTGCGCAATAGCGCCATGGCTGCCTGCAGGTCATCCCTTTTTGCGCCGGTCACACGTACCGCGTCGCCTTGAATGCTGGCTTGCACCTTCATCTTGCTGTCCTTGATGGTGCGCACTATTTTTTTCGCCATGTCGGTCTCGATGCCGTTCTTGACCTTGATCACTTGCTTGACCTTGTCTCCGCCGATTTTCTCGATCTTGCCGGAGTCGAGAAAGCGCACATCGACATTGCGCTTGGTTAGCCTGCCCATCATGACGTCGCGCAGCTGGTTCAACTGGAATTCGGAATCGGCATACGCAGTCAGCTCATGCTCCTTTTGCTCAACTCGCGCCCCGCTGCCCTTGAAGTCGAACCGGGTAGAAATCTCCTTATTGGTTTGATCTAGCGCGTTTTTCACTTCGACCATGCTGGCTTCGGATACGACGTCGAACGATGGCATGTTTATTCCTTTGGGTTATTGCCGCAAATGGCGTGTTGGACAAACGTGGTTCAAAATGCAATGCAGGCTATTGTATCCAACAAAAAAACGCGTGGCTACCCGGACGGCCCGCTTTCCTTTTATAATCACCGCGCCATGACAGCCTCTCTTCTTATCCAGCGCGATGTTTCTCTACGGAAATTCAATACCTTCGGCATCGATGCGAAAGCGTCAGCGTATGCGCGCATCATGTCGGCGGATGACCTGCAGGCAGTTCGCAGTGACGAGACTCTGGTGCAGATGCCGCGACTGGTGCTTGGCGGGGGCAGCAATATACTCCTGACCCGGGACTTTCCCGGACTGGTATTGCATATCGGTCTCCGCGGACTGGAGATCGTCGGGGCGGATGAAGATGCCACCTATGTGCGTGCGGCCGGCGGGGAAAACTGGCACGACCTTGTGAATTGGACATTGGAGCACGACCTGGGCGGACTGGAGAACTTGGCCCTGATCCCGGGTACGGTTGGCGCCGCGCCGGTGCAGAACATCGGCGCGTACGGAGCCGAGCTGAAAGACTGCTTTCATTCACTGCAGGCTTTCGATTTCAAGACAGGTAAAACCGTGACGTTTTCCAGAGCCGACTGCGTGTTCGGTTATCGCGATAGCGTATTCAAGCATGCGTTCGGCGATCGCGCAGTGATCATGGAAGTGACTTTCGCATTGCCGAAACGCTGGAAGCCGAATCTGGAGTATGCGGAACTTGCGCGTGAATTGGCGGAAACGAAAAAGTCCGTACCTGACCCGCGCGACGTCAGCAATGCGGTGATCGGGATTCGCCGCCGCAAGTTGACCGATCCGGCCGTTATGGGCAATGCAGGCAGTTTCTTCAAGAATCCCACAGTGTCGGCCTCGCTACGAGACGCTCTGCTGAGGAGTCACCCCCAACTTCCCAGTTACCCCCAGCCCGACGGCAACTACCGGCTTGCCGCCGGATGGCTTGTCGACCAGTGCCATTGGAAAGGCAGGAATCTCGGCGCAGCCGGAGTCAGCGCAACGCAGGCTCTGGTGTTGGTCAACCGCGGCGGTGCGCATGGCGCGGATATTGTGCAATTGGCGAATGCCATTCAGTCCGATGTGAAGAGCCGGTTCGGCGTGCAGCTGGAAGCGGAACCGGTTTTCGTTTGAAGGAGAGGGCGGCCTGCCCTAATCCTTGCGCAATGTCTGGTGTTAGCCGAAGTGGCAGACGTAGTCCACGGTTTCCAGCGTTTCAATATCGAAACTGGAGTTGCCCGGCACTTGGAAGCGTTGCCCTGCTTCATAAGTGGCCCACTCACCGCCACTGGCTTGCAGCACGCGGCATTTGCCTGACACGATCTCCATTGTTTCCGGCGCGCCGGTGGCGAACGTCAGCTTCGACGGAAAGATCACGCCTATTGTTTTCTTGGTGCCGTCGGGGAAAATGATGTTGTGCGAGATGCATTTGCCGTCGAAATAGATGTTGGATTTCTTGACGACGGATACGTGGTCGAATTGGGTGCTCATGGTTGCCTCTTTGTTGTTGTCGTTAAGGAATCGCTGAATAGATGGCTGCGCGTGCGGTCTGCTGCGTTGCTCGGCACTCGCTCCCTCATCTCTTCAGTGCTTCCATTGGTTATCTTGCGAATGTTGCCAGCGCGGGGTAGGCCAGGTTTGATATTGGTTAACTTCAAAAAGGACAGCGCCGTTTTTGCGGCGCTGTCCTTTAAGGTCGGCGTTATTTGTCGCTGTTTTTGCCGAGGCGCGGCAGGGCAACGGACGAGTCTGCATTGAGCAGGCCGACATTGCTGTAGATGCCGAGTTTTTGGCGGGTGTCCGCGATGTCCAGATTGCGCATAGTCAGTTGGCCTATGCGGTCTTGCGGCGAGAAAGGCGCATCCTCGACCTTTTCCATCGACAAGCGCTCGGGAACGTAGGTCAGGTTGGCCGACTCGGTATTCAGGATCGAGTAATCGTTGCCGCGGCGCAGCTCGATCGTCACTTCGCCGGTGATCGCGCTCGCAATCCAGCGCTGTGCCGCTTCACGTAGCATGATCGCCTGCGGGTCAAACCAGCGGCCCTGGTATAGAAGGCGGCCGAGCTTGCGGCCGCTTTCACGGTATTGCTCGATGGCGTCTTCGTTGTGGATGCCGGTCACCAGGCGCTCGTAGGCGATGAATAGCAGCGCCAGGCCCGGGGCTTCGTAGATGCCGCGGCTCTTGGCTTCAATGATGCGGTTTTCGATCTGGTCGCTCATGCCCAAGCCGTGGCGTCCGCCGATGCGGTTCGCTTCCATCATCAGGTCGACCAAGCTGGAATAGACGATGCCATTCAGAGCGACCGGGCGACCTTCTTCGAAACGCACGGATACTTCCTCGCTCTTGACTTCCACATCGTCTCGCCAGAATGCCACGCCCATGATCGGCTCGACAATCTTCATGCCTCTGTTCAGGTGTTCGAGGTCTTTCGCTTCGTGCGTCGCGCCCAGCATGTTGGAATCGGTCGAATACGCTTTTTCTACGGACATCTTGTAGTCGAATCCGGACTTGATCAGAAATTCCGACATTTCCTTGCGGCCGCCGAGTTCCTGGATGAAGGCGTCGTCGAGCCATGGCTTGTAGATGCGCAGTGCCGGATTTATCAGCAGGCCGTAACGATAAAAACGTTCGATATCGTTGCCTTTGAACGTGCTCCCGTCGCCCCAGATGTCGACGTTGTCTTCCTTCATTGCAGCGACCAGCATGGTGCCGGTCACGGCGCGTCCCAGCGGCGTGGTGTTGAAGTAGGTGATGCCGGCAGTGGAGATGTGAAAGGCGCCGCTTTGCAGGGCTGCGATGCCTTCGGTCACCAGTTGTTCCCGGCAATCGATCAGGCGTGCGAGTTCTGCGCCGTATGCCTTTGCTTTTTGTGGGATCGCGTTGTAGTCCGTCTCGTCCGGTTGGCCAAGGTTAGCGGTGTAGGCATAGGGAATCGCGCCTTTCTGGCGCATCCAGTGCAGTGCCGCGCTGGTGTCGAGGCCGCCGGAAAAGGCGATGCCCACTTTTTGATTGACGGGAACGGATTGAAGTATGGTCGACATGATGTTTGCTTCAGATGCTTTGAATGGAATGATGATTAAAATGGGGCCGGGACGAACTCAATTGAGCTTGCCCAGGACTAAATTCTCAAGCGGCGCCTTTTGCATGTTCAGCCGCTTTTGGCTTCGGCCGGGTTTAAGCGCCTTAACTTGGCAAGCCAAGTTGGCCTGCGCCGAAACCGCCTGCTTTGCTTTCATAACTAACTGTTTACCTTGCCCAAAACCAGATATTCGAGCAGGGCTTTCTGCACATGCAGGCGGTTTTCAGCCTCATCCCAGACCACCGATTGCGGGCCGTCTATCACGTCGGCGGTTACTTCCTCGCCGCGATGCGCGGGCAGGCAGTGCATGAACAGGGCATCGGGCGCGGCTCTGCGCATCTTGTCGCTATCGACGACCCAACCCTCGAAGGCTTTCATGCGCGCGGCGTTTTCCTCCTCGAAGCCCATGCTGGTCCAGACATCGGTAGTAACGATATGCGCGCCTTCGCACGCATCGGCGGGATTGTCGAATTGGGTGAAATGGTTGCGCTTAGGCGAAACCAGGTCCAGGTTGATATCGTATCCCTTGGGCGTCGATACGTTTACATGGAAACCGAACACTTCGGCCGCCTGCAGCCAGGAGTACAGCATGTTGTTGGCGTCGCCGACCCAGGCAACGGTCTTGCCGTCTATGGGGCCGCGGTTTTCGATGAAGGTAAACACGTCGGCCAGCACCTGGCATGGATGATGTTCATTGGTCAGGCCGTTGATCACGGGCACGCGCGAATTGGCGGCAAAGCGCTCAATGATCTCATGGCCAAAGGTGCGTACCATGATGATGTCGCACATGCGCGACATCACCTGCGCCGCATCCTCTATGGGTTCGCCGCGTCCGAGTTGGCTGTCGCGCGTGTTGAGGTAGATCGCCGCCCCGCCGAGCTGGTGCATGCCGGCTTCGAACGACAGGCGCGTTCTGGTAGAGCTCTTTTCGAATATCATCACCAGCGTACGGTCGATCAGCGGATGATGCGGTTCGTAATTCTTGAACTTGCGCTTGATTATCTGCGCCCGCTCGAACACATACTCGTGCTCTTCGCGCGTGAAGTCGGAGAATTGCAGAAAGTGTTTGATTGCCATAAATTGCAAACAGCGGCCGAGTTACCCGACCACCGTAGTGGGTAATTTATTGATTATAGAAGATTTTTATAAAATACCGATCAATTTAGCCTGAAAGCAGGCTCAAAAAAGGCGGAATCCCCCGTGATTTTGAAAAATCAGTACAATTTCTGAGCTGATTCATGCACAAGTTGCGCAAAAAGCTGCTGCCGCATTTTTGAAATTTCTCCTTTTTCGACTGCGGTCAGCACCGCGCAGCCTGGTTCGATCAAATGATGGCAATTGTAAAATCGGCAGTGCCCCAGATAGGGGCCGAATTCACGGAAAGCGCGCTCCAGCATGCCTTCGGACAGGTGATAAAGGCCGAATTCCTGGAAGCCGGGGGAATCGATAACGGCGGTGTTCTTGTCTATAAAATAAAGATGGGTAAACGTGGTGGTGTGCTTGCCGGTATCGAGCGCGGCCGAAATCTCTCGCGTGGCAATGTCGGCGTCGGGCACCATCAAGTTGATCAGCGATGATTTACCCATTCCGGACTGGCCGATGAAAAGGGTAGTCTGGCCAGTAAGCAAGGTCGAAAGCTTGGCTCGGGTTTCCTCCGGCTGCGCAAGCACCGACACTTCGTGGACCGGATAGCCGAGTGCGGTGTACTGCTGCACCCGTGCGCGCGCTCTTGGCAGCAGTTCGGTCACGTCGATCTTGTTCAGTATGATGTGAACTGCGACGCCGGCCGCCTCGGCGGCCACTAACGAGCGCGACATCAGGTCGTCGGAAAACCCCGGCTCGGTTGCGACCACAATGAATAGCTGCGTGACGTTGGCGGCCAGCAGCTTCGACTTGTACTGGTCCGAGCGAAACATCAACGTTTTACGAGGGCCGATTGACTCGATCACCGCCTGTCCGGGCGCGGTCGACTTGATGCCAACCTGGTCTCCGACGGCCACATCGCTTTTCTTGCCGCGCGTGACGCAATGAAGCAGCTTGCCGTCAGCCTGCGCCACATAATGGCGGCCATGTGCGGCAATTACGGTTGCGGTCGTCTTCGTCATGCTGTTCCAAGAAGTCTGCCGGTGCGGATGGCGGCGGGCGGGTGCGAGTCGTAGAAGGCGGAATGCAGGGGATCCGGGGTCAGGGTCGAGGCATTGTCCCCATACATCTTGACCAGGGCCGATGCCAAGGCGTGCGCATCGGCGTATTGCGAGGCGAATGCATCGGCCTCGAATTCATGCTTGCGCGAACTGATCGACATCAGCGGCGAGAAAAAGAATGTGAACACGGGCAACGCCAGCATGAACAGCAGCAACGCCATTGCATTATTGCCGAGCGCTGGATCGACGCCTAGCCCGGCATAGAACCAGGGTTGGCCTTTCAGGTAGCCCAGCAGCCACAAAAAGCCAAGAGACAGCGCAAATGAAAGGGCCATGCGCTTGATTACATGCTTCAGCTTGAAATGGCCGAGTTCGTGGGCAAGTACAGCCTCGATTTCGACGGGATCCAGGCTGGATAGCAGGGTATCGAAGAATACGATGCGCTTGGCTTTGCCGAAGCCGGTGAAATACGCGTTTCCGTGCGCGCTACGCTTGGAGCCGTCCATCACGAACAGTCCTTTCGCCGCAAAGCCGACACGCTTCATCAGCGCTTCTATCCGTGCGCGCAGGCCGTCGTCCGCCAGCGGCGTGAACTTGTTGAACAAGGGCGCGATGACGGTAGGGTACAGTACCAGCATTAGTAGCTGCACCAGGCTCCAGAACACCCAGGCGTACAACCACCACCAACTGCCGGTCTTATCCATCAGCGTCAGGATCACCCAGGCCAGGGGCAGGCCGATAGCGGCGCCCAGCACGCTGCCCTTGATCATGTCGATGATGAAAAGCTTCAGCGTCATCTTGTTGAAGCCGAACTTCTCTTCCAGCACGAACTGGCTGTAGTACGAGAACGGCAGATCGACGATGCCCGATATGACGGCGAATGCCGCCAGCAGGCCGATCTGTTGCGTCATGCCCGGACCGGTCAGCGCTAAAACGTGCCCCGATAGCCATTGCAGCCCGCCGAAAAGGGTAAAGCCCAGCAGAACCAGGGCGTTCACGAGCAGCATGATCAGCCCGAATCGGGTCTTCTCAACGGTGTAGTCAGCCGCCTTCTGGTGCGCAGGAAGAGGTACTTTTTCGGCAAACTGCGCGGGAACGCTCCCGCGGTGCGCATTAACGTGGCGCATATGCCGGAGTGCCAGCCATAGGCGTACCGCCAGCGTCGCAGCCAGAAAAAAAACAAACAGTAGCGTGAAAGCGTGTGATGACATTCTGTCCTTGTGAGAAAATGACCAATTGCTTCCATTTCAAGGCATCCATGGCTTGGTCGGCTTCGGCTTGCCGGTCCGTCGCAGTTTTGCCGGAATCGCATTATTCGCGGTTTGGGCTCATCTGCGCGCACAAATGATTTATAAATGGAATAACAAACAGAGGAAAGAATTATGTCACAAGCGGAAGAACCACAAGTACAGGATACTCAAACAATCGTTCCGGGACGCCCGAACGAATTCAATCTGATCTGGGTCGACATGGAGATGACGGGCCTGGATCCGGATACCGACAGGATTATCGAAGTTGCGGTCGTCGTCACCGACTCCAACCTGAATATTCTCGCGGAAGGCCCTGTGTTCGCAATTCATCAGCCCGATGAAGTGATGAATAAGATGGATGCGTGGAACAAAGGCACGCACGGACGATCCGGATTGATCGACCGGGTCAAGGCGTCGACGGTGACAGAGTCCGACGCCGAAGCGGCGCTGATCGATTTCCTTAAGCATTTTGTGTCCAAAGGCAAGTCGCCGATGTGCGGCAACACGATCTGCCAGGACAGGCGTTTCATGGCGCGGGGCATGCCGAAACTGGAAGCATTCTTTCATTACCGCAACCTCGACGTTTCGACCCTGAAAGAACTGTGCCGACGCTGGAAGCCGGAGATTGTCGGGGGCTTCAAGAAGCATCAGAAGCATACTGCGCTGGCCGACATTATCGAATCGATAGAGGAATTGCGCTATTACCGGATCCACTTCATTAAGGAGTGACCCGTTTTCTTTGCGGCTTCCTTGACTTCCATGTGAGGCAGGGCGAATCAAAAAATCGGTTGCCGTGTTGATAACAAAAGGTATTTTGTGTATGCTGGTTTCTGATGCTTTTATGCAAAAGTGCGCGCTTTCATGGCGTTAAATCCGGCGGGCCGGGTCGCTTAAGCCCGCCCAGCGGAAACTTGGATGGCAGATTTGCGTGACGGTTTGATAGCGACCCTTGCCGCAATCTCATCCAGGCTGAGCTTGCGCCCGGAGTCGACGCTGTAGTCGTCGGTGGATATTTGCCGGCTTGCTTCTGTTTCGATTGACTCGGCAGCGCATTCATTTTGGTCAACTGCTTTTTATTTAAAAGGATGAATCGGGAATTGACCTCGCTCGGAAAACATTACAAGAATGCGTTTGACGCCAATCCTTCGATAGCCTACATAATCGACCCGGAAAGTGGCGAGATCGTGGATGCCAATGCCGCGGCGCTGCAGTTCTGGGGCTATACGCTTAAAGAATTGTCAGGGTTGAAAATAACGGACATCAGTCTGGCTTCGCCTGATAAGCCTGATAATTATCGCGATTACCTGAATCAGGCGCTGAACAATACCTCGCAACGGCTGGAAATGCGCCATCGGCTTAAGAATGGCGAGATTTGCGATGTCGATGTTTACAGCAGTCAAATACCTTATCAAGACAGAAATTACATCTATTCGACCGCACACAACATTACTGACCGCAAGCAAGCGGAAAGCATGCTTCGCGAAGAATATGATGTGCTGGAAAGCGCAATAAAGGAACGTACCTCCGGCTTGATCAAGGCTAATGAACGACTGAATTCGGAAATTGCCGAACGCACCCAGATGCAGGACGCGCTTCAGCAATCGCAGGAACTGCTGCGTGAACTGGTTGAGCATCAGGAGCGCATTCGCGAGGATGAGCGTAAACGCATCGCGCGTGAAATTCATGACGAACTGGGGCAGCATCTGCTGGTGTTGCGGATTGACGTTTCCCTTCTGAAAAATCGCAAAAACAGTGCGCATCCGAAACTTGATGAGAGGGTAGACGCTTTGCTGCAGCATATCGATTCGACGATGAAAAGCGTGCGCGCGATCATCAACAACCTACGCCCCGCCGTGCTGGACCTCGGGCTGACCGCGTCTCTCGAATGGCAGGCCAAGAATTTCCAGCGACTTAAAAAATCGAATGCGAATTCGTCGCTGAGGATGAAAACCTGGAGTTGGACGATGGCCGTGCAACCGTCCTGTTTCGCGCTTTGCAGGAGGCGCTAACCAACGTTATTCGCCACGCGCAGGCGACCATGGTCAAAATCGAACTTTACCGCGATGACAGTCTTGTGATCATGCGCGTAGCCGATAACGGCGTAGGCATGCCGAAGGTTAGAAACAGAAAAGACAAGTCATTCGGTTTGGCCGGAATTCGAGAGCGAATCGGCATGCTTGGCGGCGATTTCACAATCAACACCTGCAGCGAAGGAACCACGCTGAAGTTCTCGATTCCGCTGTAGCCTGACGCTTACGCCTGATCGCAGCATTTTTTACTTTTTTTGCCGCTGCCGCATGGGCATTGTTCGTTGCGCCCGACCTTGGCCGATTCGCGCTTTTCCGGCGCGACCCCGGTTTTGCGGTGCGGCAGCCAGAAGCGGTATATGAGCGGAATATTGGCTTCGACTTCGATGGCCAGCTTGTGCTGTTTTACAGGATCATCTACCAGCGCGGCTTCTTCCTCTTCTATTTCATCCGCGCCAAGCAGGTAAATCGGCTGAAGCAGCGCCGCCGCGTCGGACGACCACAGAGGTTCCCAAGCTTCAGGCCGCAGTTTCATTCCTTCCCAGAAACCATAGGCCCAAGCCTCGCCATCGATCAATGTCTTTCCTTGCCATTCATGTTCGCAAAAAAGCGGTTCAAACTCCTTCGGAGCAACTTCAAAGGTGATCGCAATCTCGTTCATGAAGCGCATGATCAATTGCAGAATGCGCTTGCTTTCCTTCTCTGAGCGAAATTGAAAAGCAACGTCACTGCTTTCTCCCCACACTTTTGGCAGCCACTCGGACATCGGGATCACTTCCGGCCCGACCGCGATTGCAGTCAGGTAGCCGTGCAGACTATCCATCGTCATGGCATCTTCGGGAGTCTGATCCGACAACAGGAACTGGTCGAGTTCGTCGAATTCTTTATCGGACAAGGGCTGGTCGAGGTTCATGGGGTCGCTCGCGGGTAAGAAAATTGGATTGCAGTGTAACTCCTTGCCATCCAATTCGCGATGAAATTCGTGCGGAACACTGAGGCTGAACAAAATTTACCAAATACTGTCTTATGCATTTTTCAATGCAAGGGAATGTGGCAGAAGGATTGCCTTTACAATAGAAGCATGTCTACTCCTGAAACGTGTCCTTTTTCTGCGCTGACGCCGGATTTCGTGCTTGATGCCCTCGACAGCATCGGCGTGCGCGGCGACGGGCGCCTGCTTGCACTGAATAGTTACGAGAACCGCGTGTATCAGGTCGGAATCGAGGATGCGCCTTCGCTGGTGGTTAAATTCTATCGCCCAAACCGCTGGAGCGACTCCGCAATTCTCGAAGAACACGCTTTTGTTCACGAATTGCATGAAGCCGAGATACCCGTTGTCGCCGCACTGTCCATGGAGGGGCGCACGCTGCACGAGTTCGGCGATTTCCGGTTTGCCGCGTTTCCGATGCGCGGCGGGCGAGCTCCGGAACTGGAAGATCCGGCTACCCTTGAATGGATCGGGCGTCTCATCGGGCGCATCCATGCCATCGGCGCGCAGCGCCGTTTCGAGGCGCGTCCCACGCTCGGCTTGCAAAGCTTCGGAGTCGAGCCGCGCGAATATTTGCTGTCGCATGATTTCATTCCCGCCGGGCTGCTTGCCGCCTACGAAAGCGTGACCTCGCAGGCGCTGAAAGGCGTGGCTAATTGTTTCGAGCGCGCGGGAGCGGTTGCGTTATTGCGTCTGCATGGGGATTGCCATTCCGGCAACATGCTTTGGACCGACAGCGGCCCGCACTTTGTTGATTTCGATGACAGCCGCATGGGGCCGGCAATACAGGATTTGTGGATGCTGCTTTCGGGCGAACGCGCCGATATGGTGAGCCAGCTGGCCGATATTCTGGCCGGCTACGAACAATTCTTCGAGTTCGATACGCGGCAGCTCCATCTGGTCGAAGCGTTGCGCACGTTACGCCTGATCCACTATTCCGCATGGCTGGCCCAGCGCTGGAGCGATCCCGCCTTTCCGGTGGCGTTTCCATGGTTCGGCACCGAGCGCTACTGGCAGGACCGGATTCTGGAATTGCGCGAACAGATTGCATTAATGGATGAGCCCCCGCTTTGGGCGGCGTAAGCCCGTCCTGTCATCTCCCGGATTGCTCGGGCTGCCATTAATTTTCGTTTCTTTTGTCTTTTATTCTTGCAGGGGATTCGCAAGAGAGCGGCGCAGCCATGCCATGTCTCGTCTTTGCCTGGCACGGCTAATTGGCGCCGTCCAGGTAGAGATTATTTCAACAGCATTTGCAGCAATTCCATCGTTCGTCTTGTCGCGCCGCGCTGTTCAAGCGCAAACGCCAATGCCTTTTCGCTCATTTCAGCGCGCAAAGCATCATCGCCTATCAGGCGATTAGTCTGCCGCACCATGTCAGTTGCATCATCAACCCGCCGCGCGGCGCCGATGGCGATCGCATCGCGGGTGACGGCTTCGAAATTGAAAGTGTGCGGGCCTATCAGCACCGGTTTGCCGAGCGCGCAAGCCTCGATCAGGTTCTGCCCCCCGAGCGGAAGCAGGCTGCCGCCGATAAATGCGATATCGGACGCGGCGTAGTAGGTGAACATCTCGCCCATCGAGTCTCCCAGCAGGATGCGCACGTCCATTGGCACTGTGTCGGCATCCGACATGAGAGACGAACGGCGGCGCATCGGAATGCCACGCTCCACGATCATTCCTGCCACCTCGTCAAAGCGCTGCGGGTGGCGCGGGACGATAATTGCCAAGGCTTTCGGATCCAGCTCAGCCATCGCCCCCAGGATAAGAATTTCTTCTCCTTCGCGGGTACTGGCACAGACCAGCACCGGACGCTGGCCGAAGCGGGCGCGAAGCGCATGTCCACCCGCTGCCGCATGGGCGGACGGCGCCACATCAAACTTGATGCTGCCGGTAACATGCACATTTTGCGCGCCAAACTGGCGCAGACGCTCAGCGTCGGCGGTTGTTTGCGCAGTAACAAGCGCAAAACCGCGCGCAGCTTCTATCATCAGCGACGGCAGGCGCAATCCTTTTTTTAGCGAGCGCTCCGAGAGTCGGGCGTTGACCAACGCGACTGGAATGGCGCTAGAACGGCACAGTGCGATCAAGTTGGGCCATACTTCCGTTTCCATAAGGATGCAGATGCGAGGTTTGTAATGCCGTATCAGCCGACCCATCATCCAGCCGGTATCGTATGGCAGATAAGCCTGCACGACGCGGGGCTGCTGCGCAAAAAGAGCCTGCCCGGTCGCGCGGCCGGTCGGGGTCATGTGAGTAAGAAGTATGTCGTGCCGCGGATATGCTTCAAGCAGGGCCAGAATCAGAGGCTCTGCGGCTCGCGTTTCCCCAACTGACACCGCATGCACCCATATGCGCGGCCGGTCTGCTTCAGTTGTTCGATAAAAGCCGAATCGCTCGGCTACATGACGTCGGTAGCCGGGCTCCCTGCGCCCCCGACGCCAAAGGCGTGCCGCCACCACAGGCAGCGCCAGCCACCATGCAAGCGAATAGAGAAGACGCATCATGAAAACGTAAAGGGGGAAAATTTCATCGGACCCATTATCGCGGAAATGAAGCCGTTACGCAGCAGAAAGAGCGCAGAGTCCGGTATGGAAATCAGAGTGGCGCGCGCGGGAAAAATTTTTACGCAGTACAATATTTCACAGAGATGTCCTTGTTTCCAAAAGGAAAATTACAGAAGGATTAACAGCAAAAGGATCCAATTTCACCAATATGACCATGAAACTACGTATTGCAACATACAACATTCACAAAGGGATGTCGACGGTCGGCAATCAGCCCCGTATACGCGATATGAAGCAATCTATGTCGGCGATGGCGGCAGATGTATTGTTTTTGCAGGAAGTGCAGGGTCGGCACGATTTGCTGGCAACCCGGCATGCATCGGAATGGCCCGCGCAGGCGCAGCATGAATTCCTGGCTGGCGAATCGCACCACTCCGCGTATGGAATGAATGCAGTGTATGGCCATGGTCATCACGGCAATGCGCTTATCAGCGCTTTTCCAATTCTTTCGCAAAGCAATCAGGACGTGTCGGATCATGCCTATGAATCGCGCGGGATATTGCACTGCATTGTCGAGACGCCCGAAACGCCTGTTCATTGCTATGTGATCCATCTCGGTCTTTTCCCCGGAAGCAGAAAGCGCCAGAATGACTTGCTGATCGAAAAAGTGCTGAAAACCTCGCCGCGTAATGCTCCAGTGATCATTGCCGGCGATTTCAACGACTGGAGCAACGATCTTTCCGCTTCCCTGCGCGAGTCGCTTGGCGTGAAGGAGGTTTTCGACTATAAGATTCCGACACGCGGATTCGGCACTTATTTCCGCCGTCTCTCGGGACGCGGACCTAAGCCGCAACCTGCGCGCACCTACCCGGCGGCGATGCCATGGCTGCGGCTGGATCGCATATACGTGCGCGGCTTCAAGGTGGAATCGGCGACAGTGCTGCATGGCGCACGCTGGGCCCGGCTGTCCGATCACGCTCCCATCGTCGCTTCCTTGCAGACGGAATAAGATCGATTCACGGCAAGAATCGCGATATCTGTTTTCATGGGTTCTTCCTTTTATAAGATCCCGATGTCTTTTGCTGAGCATCAAGGATCCCTCCCTCCGCGCTGTTACGTTCCAGGATAGGAACGCCAAAGGTTCTCGCTTCGGGTAATATCCGTGAAATGAGTTCCTATCCTATTGCCAACATGCCCGAGCCGAAGATGACGGTATATTCATCCTGATGTAGAGGGGCTATGCGCGATCTCCAGTTCACTGTCGACAACCATCTGACCCTGCTGCATGGGGGGGCTGCCTATTTTCCCGCGCTGATAGAGGCAATCGACGCGGCGCGGACTGAAATATTTTTTGAAACCTACATTTTCTCTCCTGACGACACAGGCACTCTTGTGCTCAACGCTCTTGTAAGGGCCGCGGCGCGAGGCGTGCAGGTACACGTGATTACCGACTGGATCGGCACAGGGCCTAGCCTGACCAAGCTGCTTGACCGTGAATTCCAGGCCGGAGGTGTTCTGCATCGCACCTTCAATCCGTGGTTTCGCCGGGGCGTGGCCCGCTCGCACCGCAAGCTGTGCGTTATTGACCTGCAGTATGCGTTTGTCGGCGGGCTGAACATTATCGACGACCTGCGCTACGACTATAACGTCAAACTGACTCTTCCGGCTCCGCGCTGGGATTTTGCAGTTCAGGTCGAGGGGCCTTTGGTAGGGCTGATCCACCAGGAGGCCGAGGACCAGTGGGAACGGATCGGTAAGATGCCGCTGTACGCCCGTTTCGAGATGTACCGTGACATGCGCACCAAACGAAAAATAACCATTGCCAAGGTTGCGTTGGCCGGCTTTGTCGTCCGCGATAATTTCCGTAATCGCCGCACCATTCAGCGCGCTTATCTGCGCGCGATAGGCAATGCTCGCAAGAGTGTTCTGCTGGCCACGCCCTATTTTGCCCCGGGCCGAAAATTTCTCAACGCGCTGGCGACGGCTGCCGCGCGCGGAGTGGAAGTGACATTGTTGATCGGGGCAGGAGAATTCCGGATACAGGATGCAGTCGCCAACGCTTTCTACCCCAAGCTTCTGAAAAGCGGCGCCACAGTGTACGAGTTCAGCAAGACGCAGATGCACGGCAAGGTTGCCGTAATCGACGGTGAGTGGGCGACGGTAGGATCGAGCAACTGCGACGGTCTGAGCCTTTTTCTTAATCACGAAGCGAACGTAGTAGTTCGGGATGCCGATTTTGCCCGCGAATTGCGCAAGCATATCCAGGATGGAATCGCTCAGTCGGTCGCCATCAGGCAGGAGGATTTCAGCAATATACCCTGGTACAAGCGGCTGTGGCACAACGCCGCCTATCTGTTCTATAAAGCTGTTCTGCGAACCATCACCCTAGGCGACTACAGTTGACCGTTTTAAAAGCCGTGGCCTCACTCCTTTTCCCCTGCGCGAGGTACAATAGAAGCGAAAGCAAGTCAGACAGCCGCTGGTCGCATTCGTGTATTCGGATGCGGCGGGAGGAAGGTCCGGACACCATAGGGCAGGGTGACGGTTAATGGCCGTCCGCCGAAAGCCGCAAGGTATAAGGCGAGGAATAGGGCCACAGAGACGAGTCTTTGCGATCTGCAAGGGGCGAAAGCCGCTTGCCTGTCTCGCAAAGGGTGAAACGCGGCAACCTCCACCTGGTGCAATTCCAAATAGGCACGCGATGAGGCGGCCCGCGGAGCGTGCGGGTAGGAAGCTCGAGCGCCGGAGCAATCCGGCGCCTAGATGAATGGCTGTCATAGCGTAAGGTTGCAAAACCGGTCGCCGTAACAAAATCCGGCCTATCGGCTTGCTTTCACTTTATTCTTTCCATGCTTTTTGCCTTCACGGCAAAGGATGGTCAATACCGGTGTTCACCGCCAATTCCTCTTCTGTTCGGCTCTACCGGCCTATCAAGGCTTCTGAAGTTCATTTTCCACCCCGGGCATATCCTTTTGAAAGAGCGAAAGCTGACTGGAGGATGCAACTCCGTCCAGGTTGATGCGCGGCTGCCGCCATATTGGCTCGCGCGTCGCGGTAAGCTAGCCGTCTGGATCTGAACAAACCATGGCTAATCGCTCAAGCAGTGTAAATCGCCGCTGTTCCGAACTAATGCGCAGCACGCTTGTCCGGCGCAAACCGCATGCGGCTTGCATGCGACATATATTTTTCCTAAACACATGTGTTTAAGTGAGACAAAACATTCAGTATGTTTCCTAAGTTCATAATTTATAGAGACATTTGCGTTATACGCGTTTTAATAATGACGGCTAAGTCGTTGACTTCATTAAGAAAATTTACATTTCCCCGATGAAATCGCTTGACCAGGAATATTGCTTCTACTAAAGTGGATAAAAGTGTGAAAAAGTGTCTTTTTGTGGGAAGTATTTCTCATGACTTGATCTGTTTCCATCTTCCCTATTCCAATAATGGGCAACTTGAAGGATCTCATCAGTGTTCCAAGGTGCGTCAGCAATCAATCTCGATGCGAAGGGCCGGATTTCAATACCGGCCAGGCATCGCGATGCACTATCGCTTCAGTGCGAAGGACGCGTCACGCTGACGAAGCATCCTCATGGCTGCCTCCTGTTTTTTCCGCGCCCGATCTGGGAAAGCCATCGCGAGCAGATTGCCGCATGGCCGATGTCGGCACGTGCCTGGCAGCGTATTTTCCTCGGCAATGCGTCGGATGTCGATATGGATTCGGCCGGCCGCATTCTGATAACGCCGGAACTGCGCAGTGCTGCCGGCCTGTCGCGCGACGTGATGCTGTTGGGCATGGGTAGCCATTTCGAAATCTGGAATGCCGACAAGCTCGCCGAAAGCGAAGCGGAAGCAATTGCGACGGGCATGCCCGAAGTGTTGCGTAATTTTTCTTTCTGACGGTTGCGATGAAGGCGGAAGCAGTGCCGGAGTTCGAGCATCACACGGTGTTGCTGAATGATGCAGTCGATGCGCTTGCGATCGAGGGCGAGCGCGCGAACGGCATCTTTATCGACGGCACGTTTGGACGCGGCGGCCACAGTCGCCTGATACTGGAAAGACTCGGTAGTCGTGGCAGGCTGATCGCCTTTGACAAGGATCCGCAGGCAATTGCCGCAGCGGCCTTGATTTCCGACAAGCGTTTCGAGATCGTGCACGACACTTTTGCCGCGCTTGACCGGGCGCTGGCGGATCGCGGTATTTCGGCGGTGGATGGCATTCTGCTGGATTTGGGGATTTCTTCGCCGCAGGTAGACGATGCCAGCCGCGGATTCAGCTTCCAGTTGGACGGTCCGCTCGACATGCGCATGGATACGACGCGCGGCATTTCGGCTTCTGAATGGCTTGCCACCGAAACGGAACAAAAAATTGGAGAGGTTATACGCGACTATGGGGAAGAACGGTTTGCTTTTCGGATTGCAAAGGAGATTGCTGCTCGCCGGGCAATTGAGCCAATTACAAGGACGAGGCAGCTTGCGAAGATCGTGGCAAACGTCGTCAAAACCCGCGAGACCGGCAAGAACCCGGCCACTCGCACTTTTCAGGCTATACGGATTTACATCAATCAGGAACTTGAAGAACTGGAAATAGGACTGGCTAGCGCATACCGGCATCTGGCTCCGCATGGGAGGATGGCAGTGATCAGTTTTCATTCGCTGGAAGACCGCATCGTCAAGCGATTTGTCGCGTCGAAGTCTATTGTCAGTCAGCCTGACCGCCGTCTGCCGATTCGAGCTGCCGATCTGCCGGTTCCCGAGATGGTGCAGATTTCGCGGAGTAAGCCTTCAGAGGCGGAGATCGCTGTCAACCCGCGCGCCCGTTCAGCTATTTTGCGCGTTGCCGAACGCTTGCCTGCGGCGCATTCGAGCGGGAGTGCGTCATGAGCGGCCGCATCAATTTCATGCTGGCAGTAGCCTTGGGGTTTTGTGCCCTCATGCTCGTCAATTCCCAGTATCAGGCGCGGCGTTTGTTTATCGAGCTGGAGCGCATTCAGGCGCAAGCGCGCCAACTTGAAATTGAGTGGGCCCAGTTGCAGCTAGATCAATCGACGTTGGGCAAGCACGCCCGAATCGAAGCGAATGCCCGTCGCGACCTGAACATGGTACCGGTCACTCCGGTGCGAACCCAGTATCTGATGGGGACGGCAAAGTGAAGCGCATTGTCAATTTGCCGAAGAGCCCGCGGGTGGCTGCTGCGAAAGGGGTTCCCTTTTCTTCCAACCCGGAGCTGAAAGTTAAGCTGCCGGTATGGCGTTCGCGCTTCGTATTATTTGTCTTGTTTCTGGCATTTGTGGCGTTGACCGGGCGTGCATTGTGGCTACAGGCATTGTCAACCGAATTCCTGCAGAAGCAGGGTGAGTCGCGCTACGCTCGTACCCTGGAACTGCCGGCTACGCGCGGAAAGATAACCGATCGCAACGGGCAGGTGCTGGCATCCAGCGTGCCTGTGAGAGCGATCTGGGCGATTCCGGAAGACGTGCTGGAAGCCCCCAAGGAAAAGCTGCGTGAACTGGCGAAGCTGCTCGACATGAACGAGCGCACTTTGCGCAGCAAACTTGATTCGGACCGAAGCTTCGTCTACCTGAAGCGTCAAGTGGAACCGCAGGTTTCCGATGCGGTGGTCAAGCTCGGCATTGATGGTATCCAGACGCGAAAGGAGTACAAGCGCTTTTATCCGGAAGGCGAAGTGATGGCGCATGTGGTTGGCTTCACGAATGTCGAGGATCTGGGTCAGGAAGGGATGGAACTGGCGTGGCAGAAGACGCTGTCGGGCGTAATAGGCAGCCGGCGCGTCATCAAGGACAGGCTCGGGCACATCGTTGAAGATATGCGGGCTGTCCGCGAGCCGCAGGACGGCAAGAATCTGGCGCTGTCGATCGACAGCAAGATCCAGTACATCGCCTTTACCAAGCTGAAGGAAGCGGTCGAGCAGCACAAGGCCAAGGCAGGCGGAATCGTCGTCCTTGACGCAAAGACCGGCGAAGTGCTGGCGCTGGCAAACTTGCCGAGCTACAACCCGAATGAACGTAGCGTTCTGACAGGAGCGCAGTTGCGTAATCGGGTGATGACCGACACCTATGAGCCGGGCTCGACGATGAAGCCTTTCACCGTTGCGCTGGCGCTGGAAAGCGGACGCGTCACCCCTGAAACATCCATTCAGACCGCCCCCGGAAAGATCACGATCGGCAACGCGACCATCGGCGATGCTCACGCTCACGGCATTCTCTCGGTGGCGCAGGTAATCGAAAAATCGTCGAATGTCGGCACCGCCAAGATGGCGCTTCAGATGCAGCCTCAGGAAATGTGGGAAATGTTCACGACGGTCGGGTTCGGCCAGCAGCCGAAGTTCGGATTCCCCGGCGCGGTTGCCGGCCGCGTTCGCCCATACAAGTCATGGCGTCCGATTGAACAGGCGACGATGAGCTACGGGCATGGCATTTCCGCCTCACTGTTCCAGATGGCGCGCTCATACATGATCTTTGCGCGCAACGGCGACATCATTCCCTTGTCTTTTGTGAAAATCTCCGACCAGCCGATAGGGCAGAGAGTGCTTTCGGAAAAGACCGCTCTCGCGATGCGGCGGATGCTGGAATTGGCGGCCGGTCCGACCGGAACCGCTCCAAAGGCTCAAGTGCCTGGCTATCGGGTAGCGGGAAAGACCGGCACCTCGTACAAGCTGGTTGGCGGCAAATATGCGAACAAATATGTTGGTTCTTTCGTCGGCTTTGCTCCTGCGTCCGATCCGCGCGTGATTATTGCCGTCATGATCGATGAGCCCTCTAACGGGCAGCATTATGGCGGTGACGTGGCCGCACCGGTTTTTTCCGCGGTAGCAGCGAATACGTTGCGAGCGATGAACGTTGCGCCGGATTCTACGGTGACCGACATCATTATTCCAGCCAATAGCACGAAGGAGAGCGTGTGATGACCTGGCTGCGCGTTAATCAGGCGGAAATTCTCACATGGCTGCAGGCAGCTGGCACTGCGGCCCATCTGCATTCCGACTCGCGCTCCATAGACGCCCAGCACGATGCCGTGTTTTTTGCGTATCCGGGCGATGAGGCCGATGGACGCAATTTTATAGGCGCGGCGATTAAAAACGGAGCGAAGGCGGTTGTATTCGATGCGACTGCGTTTGCCTGGAACGAAAACTGGAAAGTGCCGCATCTGGGCGTGCCGGGCCTGAAAACACTGGCCGGGCCGATCGCGGCCGCCTGGTATGGGCAGCCGGATACAGGCATGTTCACTGCGGCCGTAACGGGGACCAATGGCAAGACATCCTGCTCGCAGTGGATTGGCAGCGCGTTGTCGCGGCTTGGAGAGCGGACGGCTGTAATCGGTACGCTTGGAATATCTTCATTCGACGGCGGCCTGAGCGGTGAGCCGGAGAGCACCGGATACACGACGCCGGACGCCGTCATGCTGCAGAGGCTGCTTGCACAGTTGCGCAAGCAGGGAGCAACCTCGCTTGCGATCGAGGCGTCATCCATCGGTCTGGCGCAGGACCGGCTCAACGGCATGCACTTCGACGTGGCGCTCTTTACCAACTTCACGCGCGATCATCTCGACTATCACGGCGATATGGCGTCTTATGCCGCGGCCAAGAAGAAACTGTTCGACTGGCCGGGTCTTGCGCATGCAGTGCTCAATCTTGACGACGAACTGGGGCGTGAACTGGCCGAAACTCATCGGGGACGAATGAATCTGATCGGTTATTCGCTGGAAGGCTCATTGTCGGCAGGCGTGCCGGTTCTGCTGGCCTGCGATATCCGCCATCGTTCGTTCGGGATGGAATTCCGTATTGAATCGCCATTCGGGTCGGCTCGAATGAAATCGCATCTGGTGGGCCATTTCAACGTCAGCAACCTGCTTGGCGTACTCGGCGTGCTTCTGGCCAAGGGCGTCGAATGGGATGCCGCCGTTGCTGCGCTCAAGCATCTTGAGCCTGCGCCGGGGCGCATGCAGCAAATGGGCGGACGCGATGCGCCGCTGGTCGTGATCGATTACGCCCATACGCCCGATGCGCTGGAAAAAGCGCTCGAAGCGCTACGGCAGATTGCCGATGAACGGAACGGACAGTTATGGTGCGTGTTCGGTTGCGGCGGCGACCGCGACTCGGGAAAGCGTCCGCAAATGGGACATGTAGCAGAAGCGGCGGATCACGTCATCGTGACCAGCGATAATCCCCGCGGCGAAAGCCCGCAGGAAATCATCGAGCAGATTGTCGGAGGAATGAGCGCAGAGCATCAGAAGATAGAGGATCGCGCATCCGCAATTTTGCTGGCGGTAAAGCAGGCGGCAAAGAATGATGTGATTCTTCTGGCAGGGAAAGGCCATGAAGCATGGCAAGAAGTAATGGGCGTCAAATTCCCGTTTATCGATGCAGAGCATGTGGCGCTGGCGCTGGCGGCGCGCGCAACCGTCAAGAGGGCTGAAGAATGAGGGCGACGCTGAAAGAACTGCAGGGCTGGGTCGAGGGCAGTCGCGCAAATGGCGCTGCCGCATTCGACGGGGTCGTAACCGATAGCCGCAATGTGGTTCCCGGCAGTTTATTCGTTGCTTTGCGCGGCGAGCGTTTCGATGCGCACGATTTCCTGGCTGATGTCGCTGCGAAAGGAGCGGCGGCCGTTGTCGCCGAGCGTATCCCGGAAGGACTTTCGGTTCCCGCCCTGATCGTGCCGGACACCCGCTTGGCACTGGGCGAAATTGCTCGTCATTGGCGTCGCCGCTTTATATTGCCGGTGATCGGCGTGACAGGTAGCAACGGCAAGACTACGGTCAAGGAAATGATCGCGTCGATCCTGAGTGCTGCTTTCGGGGAAGAGAATTTCCTGGCGACCCGAGGCAATTTCAATAACGATATCGGCGTTCCGCTGACCGTGTTCCGGCTTGCCGCCGGGCATCGGGCCGCAGTCATCGAGCTGGGCATGAACCATGTCGGCGAAATTGCCTATCTGGCATCGATTGCGCAGCCGACGGTGGGGCTGGTAAACAATGCGCAGCGCGAACACCAGGAATTCATGCAGAGCGTGCAGGCGGTCGCTGAAGAAAACGGCGCGGTCATACGTGCATTGCCTGAGAGCGGGGTTGCCGTTTTCCCGGCGGATGATCCGTTCGCTTCGCTGTGGCTGGGCTATGCGCGCGAAACCGGCCAGCGTCAAACCGTGACTTTTGGATTGTCCGCCGATGCGGACGTGACAGGACGCTATTCGCCGAGCCAGTCGGGAAGCGAGCTCGTCCTGATCATGCAGGATCGGGAATTTCCGGTGACGCTGACGACCATCGGTTTGCATAACGTGCGCAATGCACTCGCCGCAGCCTCCTGCTGTCATGCGATAGGGGTCGAACCGGATGCGATTGTGCGCGGGCTTGAGTCGTTCGCTTCGGTCAACGGACGTTTGCAACGCAAGACCGCTCCGAATGGCGCGGTCATCATCGATGACACTTATAATGCGAACCCGGATTCAGTCCTGGCCGCCATCGATGTGCTGGCGCAGGCAGCATCGCCGCGCATTCTGATATTGGGCGACATGGGCGAGGTAGGTCAGCAAGGCCGGCGTTTTCACGAGGAAGCTGGCGAATATGCAAAAAAACGTGGCATAGACCATGTTTACACGATGGGCCAGCTTGCTCGCCATGCCTCCGACACGTTCGGCAATGCCGACCATGCCGATGATTTGGCCACACTGATGAAGTTGCTGGAAAAAACGATAACTCCAGCTGCAACGGTACTGGTGAAGGGCTCGCGCTTCATGAAAATGGAGCGAGTGGTTCACGAGCTGATTAATCAACAAACAAGGGAGCACGGCTGACATGCTGCTCTGGATAGCACAATATTATCAACAGGATATCGGCTGGCTGCGTGTATTCAGCTATATCACTTTCCGCGCGGTATTTGCCGCCATGACTGCAATGGCGATCGGCTTGTCCGCGGGCCCTGCAGTAATCCGCATGCTGACGCGCATGAAAGTCGGACAGGCGGTACGCCAAGACGGGCCGAAAAGCCATCTGATCAAGTCGGGCACGCCGACCATGGGCGGCGTGCTGGTTCTTATCGCGATCGGCGTCTCGACATTGCTTTGGTCCGATCTTTCCAATCGCTTCATCTGGGTGGTGCTGGTGGTCACGCTTGGTTTCGGCGCGGTCGGCTGGGTAGATGATTACCGTAAGGTAGTCCACAAAGACCCGAAGGGAATGTCGTCGAAGGAAAAATATTTCTGGCAATCCCTGATCGGCATTGTGGCGGCCTTATACCTTGCTTTCTCCGTATCCGCGCCGACCAACACCAAGGTGTGGGAGTTATTCCTGGCGTGGGTGCAGTCCGGCTTCAACATCGACCTGCCGCCCAAAGCCGACCTGATCGTGCCTTTTTTCAAGACAGTAAGCTATCCGCTTGGCGTCTGGGGGTTCATTGCGCTGACCTATTTCGTGATCGTCGGCACCAGTAATGCGGTTAACCTGACCGACGGCCTGGACGGCCTGGCGATCATGCCTACGATCATGGTCGGTACCGCGCTCGGCGTATTCGCTTACCTGACCGGTAACTTTACCTATGCGCGCTACCTGTTCATTCCCTACATTCCGGGCTCGGGCGAATTGCTGATATTTTGTGGAGCAATGGCCGGGGCCGGGCTCGCTTTTCTCTGGTTCAATGCGCATCCGGCCCAAGTTTTCATGGGCGACGTCGGCGCGCTCGCATTGGGTGGCGCTCTTGGTACCGTTGCCGTTATCGTGCGTCAGGAAATCGTGCTGTTCATCATGGGCGGCATCTTCGTGGTGGAAACGCTTTCGGTGATGATTCAGGTGATGTACTTCAAGTATACAAAGAAAAAATTCGGCACGGGAAGGCGCATTTTCCTGATGGCGCCGCTGCACCATCATTTCGAACAGAAGGGATGGAAGGAAACGCAAGTGGTCGTGCGTTTCTGGATCATCTCGATGATGCTGGTTCTGTTCGGCCTGTCCACTTTGAAACTACGTTGACATGAACTACGCAGGCAAACACGCTCTGGTACTCGGGCTCGGCGAATCGGGTCTCGCGATGGCGCAGTGGCTTTCCCGCTGCGGCGCCTCCGTGCGTGTTGCCGATACGCGGGAAAACCCGGACAGGCTGGGCCAGTTGCGCGAAAGCGTTCCCGGAGCCGAGTTCCTGGCCGGCGCATTCTCGGCGAGTCTGCTGGAAGGAATCGACTTTGTTGCGGTTAGCCCGGGATTGATGCCTAATCGCGAACTCGCTGCCATTATTCCTGCTGCCTCCGAACGCGGTATCCCTGTCTGGGGCGAGATTGAGCTGTTTGCCCAGGCACTGACCGTGTTGAAGAGCGAACGCGGCTATGCTCCGAAACTGATCGCCATTACCGGAACCAACGGCAAGACGACGGTTACCAGCATGGTCGGCTTGTTGTGCCGCCGTGCCGGATTGACGGTTCAGGTCGCCGGCAACATCAGTCCGGCCGCGCTCGATGTTCTGCGCAAGGTGCTTGAAGAAGATGCGTTGCCGCAAGTGTGGGTGCTCGAACTGTCCAGCTTTCAGTTGCACACCACGTTCAGCCTGAATCCGGACGCGGCGGCCGTGCTGAACCTGACGCAAGATCATCTCGACTGGCATGACGGCATGGATGATTACGCCGCGGCCAAGGCGCGCATTTTCGGCGACAGTACGGTGCGCGTGCTGAACAGGAACGACAAGAGGGTCATGGAGATGAGTTCGCCGGCGTCGCCAGCGGTGACATTCGGCACGGATAGTCCGGCACAGCAGGGCAGCTTCGGCCTGCACATGGAGCGCGACCTGCAGTGGCTTTGCATAGCGGTTGCCGCCGAGAGTGACGCAAAGCCGCGCCGCAAAGGCGGAATAATCAATGAACAAGCCCCGCTTGTGATCAATCGGCTGATGCCTGCCAACGCACTGAAGGTTCAAGGCCAGCACAACGCATCCAATGCGCTGGCGGCTTTGGCGCTGTGCCGCGCTATCGGCTTGCCTCTGGCGCCCTTGCTGCATGCGTTGCGCGAATACCAGGGTGAACCGCATCGAGTAGAGCTGGTAACGACGGTCGGAGGCGTTGCCTGGTTCGACGACAGCAAGGGCACCAACGTCGGCGCCACGGTAGCTGCATTGCAGGGCCTTGGTGCGAGCCGCCGTGAAAAGCCGAAAAGCATCGTTCTGATTGCCGGCGGTGACGGCAAGGATCAGGATTTCAGCCCTCTCGCCGAGCCGGTGCGGCATTATGTTCGCGTGGTGCTGCTGATCGGCAAGGATGCAGACCGGATACAGGCTGCCTTGCTGGATACGGGTGCTGAATTGATCCGTTGCCGTACTCTTGAGGAAGCGGTGCAGCGCGCCGGGACGGCCGCGCTAACAGGCGATATCGTACTGCTGTCCCCTGCCTGTGCCAGCCTCGACATGTTCAGAAACTATGCTCACCGCGCCCAGGTATTTGTTGATGCGGTACGGGAAATCGCCCTATCGCGCGGCGAGGTGATGCCATGAATTTCGCCAAGCAGCTTCTGCGTTTCAGTTTCTCGGCCCCGGCCAAGCCGCGTTCCCAAGGCGGTTTAAGGCAGCGGTCGAAGATGATGGAATTCGACCAGCCGTTGGTGTGCGTGACATTGGCGCTGATGATGCTCGGCATGGTAATGGTCTATTCGGCATCGATTGCATTGCCCGAGTCGTCCAAGTATGCAAGCTACAAGACCACGCACTTCCTGGTGCGCCAGGCAATCTTCATCACGCTTGCGCTGCTCGCAGGACTGGTGGTTTTCCGCGTGCCGATTCAGACTTGGCAGAAATTTGCGCCGCATCTGTTCATCATTACGCTCGTGCTATTGATGCTGGTGCTGGTTCCGGGCATCGGCAAAGGCGTGAACGGAGCCAGGCGCTGGCTGTCGTTCAAGGTGTTCAATCTGCAGCCGTCGGAATTGATGAAGCTGTTCATGGTCCTGTATGCGGCCGATTACACCGTGCGCAAGCAACAGGTCATGCACAAGCTGACCAAAGGTTTTTTACCGATGGCATGCGCGCTCGGGCTGGTCGGACTGCTGTTGCTGCTGGAACCCGATCTGGGTGCGCTCGGCGTGATCGTCTGCATTGCGATGGGCATTCTTTTTCTTGGCGGATTCAACGGTGTCTGGTTCGGAGGCATAGGCGCGACACTGATCGGCATATTCGGAATGGTGATCATGCTTTCCCCTTGGCGGCGGGAGCGGATTTTCGCTTACCTGAATCCGTGGGTCGAAGAGAATGCTCTCGGCAAGGCGTACCAGCTTTCGCATTCGCTGATTGCATTCGGCAGAGGCGAATTGTTCGGAGTCGGATTGGGCGGCAGCGTCGAGAAGCTACATTACCTGCCGGAAGCGCATACCGACTTTCTGCTGGCGGTGATAGGAGAAGAGCTGGGCTTCGCAGGCGTTATGGTCGTTGTTGCGATGTTCTACTGGATCGTCAAGCGCTCGTTCGAAATCGGGCGGCAGGCCATAAAGATGGACCTGATTTTCGCCGGGCTGGCGGCAAAGGGCATCGGCATCTGGATCGGCGTGCAGGCGTTCATCAATATGGGCGTGAATCTCGGCCTGCTGCCGACCAAAGGACTGACGTTGCCGCTGATGAGCTACGGCGGATCCGGCGTGCTGATCAATTGCATGGGCCTGGCAATCCTGCTGCGCGTGGATTATGAAAACAGAATTCTCATGCGCGGAGGTGGCGCATGAGAATTCTGTTTCGGTGCAGGCTAACTTTGCAAAGCAAAGTTAAGGGAGTTGTGGCGACCGGCCGCAGCCAAAACTCAACAACCATGCGCGGAGGTGGCGCATGAGCGGCGGCAAGCGACTGTTGATCATGGCGGCAGGAACCGGCGGCCATATCTTTCCCGGTCTGGCAATTGCGCGGACGATGCTGGAGCGCGGTTGGCAAGTGAGCTGGCTTGGCACCCGCCATGGCATGGAACAATCGATCGTGCCTGCCAATGGCATCGAGATGGATTCGATCGATTTCGCCGGAATGCGCGGCAAGGGTTTGCTGCGCGCGGCTACCGGTTGCTTGCGGCTGGTGGCCGGCTTTGCCTCCTGCTGGGGCATAGTGGGCCGACGCAAGCCTGACCTGGTGCTGGGCATGGGCGGATACGTGACGGTGCCGGGCGGAATGGCGGCTAAGCTGCGCGGCATTCCGCTTGTGCTGGTCAACGCCGATGCGGCGCTATTGCTGTCGAACAAGGCGCTCGCGCCCTATGCAAACCGCGTGCTGTTCGGGTTTCCGGCAGACTTTGGCGTTGCGGCAGGCAAGGCGCTGGTGACAGGCAATCCGGTGCGCAAAGAGATTAGCGCCCTGCCAGCTCCGGAACAGCGCTACGCAGGCAGAACAGGCCCGTTGCGGCTGCTGGTTGTCGGCGGCAGCCTTGGCGCGAAGGTGCTCAACGACACGATTCCGGAGGCACTGGCGCTAATTCCTTCAGGAAGCCGGCCGCAGGTGGTGCACCAGACCGGACGGCAGCATATAGACGTGGTGCGGGCCGCCTATGCAAACCGGCAGGTCGATGCCGAGGTAGTCGATTTCATCGACGACATGCCGCGCCGTTATGCGGAGGCCGACCTGGTCTTGTGCCGCGCCGGCGCTATCACGGTGTCCGAACTGGCTGCTGCCGGCGTTGCCAGCGTACTGGTTCCGTTCGTGGTTTCCAGCACCTCGCATCAACGCGACAATGCCCGCATGATGGCTGAACATCAGGCCGCGGTGCACTTGCCGCAGGCCGAACTATCCGCCGAGCGGCTGGCGTCGCTGCTGCAGGGCATGACGCGCGAAGAATGCGTGACGATGGCAACGGCCGCGTATGCGCTCGGCAAGCGCCAGGCGAATGACAGAATTGCCGATGTACTGGCAGAAATAGTAGAAAGTCGCGACTGAACAGGTAAATATGAAACACAAGGTAAAAAACATCCATTTTGTAGGTATAGGCGGCAGCGGAATGAGCGGCATAGCCGAGGTGTTGCTTACGCTCGGCTATACGGTATCCGGCTCGGATCTGTCCAGTAATCCCGCCACCCTGCGGCTGGCGAGCCTGGGCGCGCGCGTTATGCTGGGCCATGCTGCCGAAAATATTGAGGGCGCGGATGCGATCGTTACATCCACTGCCGTCAGACAGGACAATCCGGAAGTGATGGCGGCGCGCAAGAAATGCATTCCAATCGTGCCACGCGCCCTGATGCTGGCGGAACTGATGCGCCTGAAGCGCGGCATCGCAATTGCCGGCACCCACGGCAAGACCACCACCACCAGCCTGGTCGCGAGCGTTCTGGCGCAGGGCGGGTTCGATCCAACTTTCGTGATTGGCGGGCGACTTAATAGCGCCGGGGCGAATGCGAAGCTGGGCGCCGGCGATTTCATCGTGGCCGAAGCGGACGAGTCGGACGCCTCGTTCCTGAACCTGCATCCGGTGATCGAGGTGATAACCAACATCGACGCCGACCACATGGAAACATACGGCCACGATTTTGCGCGCCTGAAACAGGCATTCATCGAGTTCACGCAGCGGTTGCCGTTTTATGGCCGCGTCATGTTATGCATCGACGACGCCAACGTGCGCGAGATCAAGCCGTTTATCTCCAAACCGGTCACTACCTATGGGTTTCACGAGGATGCGGATGTGCGCGCAGTCGATGCCCGGGCGGTTGACTTGCAAATGCAGTTCACCGCACTCCAGAAAGGGTATGCGCCGATGATGGTGCGATTGAACCAGCCCGGCATGCACAATGTCCAGAATGCCTGCGCCGCGATCGCGATCGCACGCGAACTGAGCATCAAGGACGTCGATACGCAAAAAGCGCTGGAGGAGTTTACCGGGGTGGGGCGCCGCTTTACACGCTACGGTGAAATTGCAATCAAGAATTCTTCCGGTGAAGCCGTCGGGTCGTTTGCGCTGGTTGACGACTACGGCCACCATCCGACGGAAACAGCCGCGACGCTGTCCGCAGCGCGCGGAGCCTATCCGAACCGGCGCATCGTGCTCGCATTCCAGCCTCACCGCTACACGCGCACACGCGACTTATTCGAAGATTTTGTGAAAGTGCTGTCGCAGACCGATGTGCTGATGCTGGCAGAGGTGTACGCGGCAGGAGAACCGGCGATTGTCGCTGCCGACGGACGCGCTCTGGCGCGCACGTTGAGGGTCGCGGGCAAGGTCGATCCGGTATTTGTCGAGCACATTGCCGACATGCCTGCGGCCATCCTGAGCGTCGTCCGCGACGGCGACGTGGTCATTACGATGGGCGCCGGATCGATCAGTGGCGTTCCGGCAAAAATTCAGCAGTTGGCGGCAGGTGAAGCATTATGAGCGAGAAAAACATGGTTAATCGGTTGGGCAAGGTCGGTGTGCTGTTCGGCGGTCGCTCCGCCGAGCGCGAGATTTCATTGATGTCGGGCAAGGGCGTTCTGGCTGCTCTTCTCAGCAAAGGCGTCGACGCACATCCGTTCGACCCGGCCGAGCGCAGTCTGGCTGAACTGGAAGCGGAGAAATTCGACCGCGTCTTCATTGCCCTGCATGGCCGTTACGGTGAGGATGGAACGCTGCAAGGCGCGCTGGAACAATTGGGCATTCCTTATACCGGGCCGGGAGTGATGGCTTCCGCTATCGCCATGGATAAAGCAATGACCAAACGCATCTGGACCGCCAGCGGGCTGCCGACGCCAAAATTTGTCTTGCTGACGCCGCAGTCGAACTGGAAAGACGTTGCCGATACTCTTGGCTTGCCGCTGATCGTGAAGCCGACGCATGAAGGATCCACTCTCGGTCTGACCAAGGTGACCGGCGCAGAACAATTGCCAGCGGCCCATGCGCTTGCCGGCCGGTTCGATCAGGTGAGCATGGCAGAGGAGTTCATAGAAGGCATAGAGCTGACCTGCGCGATTCTGGACCGCAACGGCGAATCGGTAGCGCTGCCCCTCATCCGCATCATCGCACCGGGCGCGAACTACGACTTTCACAATAAATATTACAGCGACGAAACGAAATACCTTTGCCCGTGCGGGCTGGAGCCGGAGCTGGAAGCTCGAATACAAGCCCTGGCCTTGGACAGCTATCGTGCGCTTGGCTGCCGCGGCTGGAGCCGTGTAGACGTGATGTTGCGCGCTTCGGATAATCAGCCGTTCCTGCTGGAAATCAACACGTCGCCCGGCATGACCGGTCATTCGCTGGTACCGATGGCAGCAAAGACAGCCGGTCTGGACTATGAGGATCTGTGCGTGGAAATACTGGAGGCGGCGGCGCTCGATCAACCGCCCGCAACCGACATGAAGAAAGACTGAAGACGATCATGTGGCAAGACGCCAAAATGTTGAACGTAATTGCGAATGCGCTGTTTGGCGTATTCGCTCTGGCGTTGCTTGCCGGCGGCTTGTGGTGGGTCGCTCAGAAACCCATGTTTGCTTTGAAGGTGATTCATGTTCATGGCATGGAAAAAAACGAATTGCGGCATGTGAATGCGCTGACTGTCAGGAGCGCGGCCCTGCCCCGGATCAAGGGAAATTTTTTCACGGCCGATCTGGACTCGGTGCGGACGGCTTTCGAGATGGTGCCTTGGGTGCGCAGGGCGGCAGTGCGCAGGGAATGGCCGAACAGGCTGATTGTCTCGATTGAAGAGCACCAGCCGCTCGGTACCTGGCGCGACGACGGACGTCTGGTTTCGGCAAAAGGGGATGTGTTCACCGCAAACATGGCCGAAGCCGAGGAAGACGGCGAGTTGCTCAAATTCTCCGGCCCGGACGGAAGCGAAAAGAAAATGGTTGCCCGGTATGAGGAACTGCGTGCCGGCTTCGCCAAGCTGAACCTGACGCCGGAAGCATTGCAATTGACCGACCGCTATGCGTGGTCGGTCAAATTGAATAACGGAACGACAGTCGAGTTCGGCCGCGAACAGAATTCGACCTCGGCCGAGATGATGGGCCGGCTGGTGAACATCTATCCTCAACTGGCGGCAAGGTTGAGCAACAGAATCGAGAGCATCGATATGCGTTACCCGAACGGATTGGCGCTGAAGGCGAGTGGAATGGTTTTCGCGGCCAATAGTAAACAAAGGAATTAAGCGGAGCGATATGACTAGAGACCTGAAAAATTTGATCGTCGGCCTTGATATCGGCACCTCCAAGGTGGTTGCGGTAGTTGCGGAAGTAATGCCCGACGGCAGGCACGAGGTGATTGGCTTGGGCCAGCATGAGTCGAAAGGGCTGAAGAAAGGGGTGGTCGTTAATATCGAAGCAACGGTCGAGTCGATTCAGCGCGCCCTGGAAGAGGCGGAGCTGATGGCCGACTGCAAGATCCGCAACGTCTACACGGGCATCGCAGGCAGCCATATCCGCAGCTTCAATTCGCGAGGCATGGTCGCTATCAAGGACAAGGAAGTCAGCGCCGCGGATGTTGCGCGTGTCATTGAAACTGCGCGTGCGGTCAATATTCCGACCGACCAGCAGTTTCTGCATACGGTGTCGCAGGAGTTCATGGTCGATAACCAGGAGGACGTGCGCGAGCCGATCGGCATGAGCGGTATCCGACTTGAAGTGAAAGTGCATATTGTTACCGGCGCGGTCTCAGCGGTGCAAAACATTGTCAAGTGCGTGCGCCGCTGCGGACTCGAAGTCTCCGACCTGATCCTGCAGCCGATGGCTTCGGCCGATGCGGTGCTGACGCCGGATGAAAAGGAGTTGGGCGTGGTGCTGATCGATATTGGCGGCGGCACCACCGACATTGCGGTTTTTGCCGAAGGTGCGATTCGCCATACTGCTGTCATTCCGATTGCCGGTGACCAAATCACCAACGACATTGCTATGGCCTTGCGCACGCCGACTGCGGAGGCCGAGGAAATCAAGCTGCGTTATGGCGTCGCAAAGCAGGTATTGGTTGACCCCGCTGAAATGCTGGAAGTGCCAGGACTGGGCGACCGCGGCCCGCGCACGTTGTCGCGCCAGATGTTGGCCGCGGTGATCGAACCACGCGTCGAGGAACTGTTCGCGTTGGCGCAGCAGGTCGTGCGCGAGTCGGGTTTCGAGGAAGTCCTGTCGTCAGGCATCGTTGTGACCGGTGGTTCAGCCATGATGCCGGGCATAGCCGAACTGGCTGAAGACATCTTTTTAAAACCGGCCCGCGTCGGCGTGCCTCAGTACCGAGGCCAATTGGCGGACGTCGTACGCAGCGCACGCTATGCAACCGTTCACGGACTGTTGCTGGAAGCGAAAAAACAATATTTGCGCGGAAATGTGATTCACAAGCAGCAAGGGTCGGCAAAAGCTGTCTGGCAGCGCATGAAAGAATGGTTCATGGGAAATTTTTAGTAGTAAATAGAAACTGGGTACCCGCATTAAGCGGGTTTGGAAATCAACGGCAATTAGAATTAACCGCAGTTTTCAGTTGAAAGTTGTCACATCGCGTGAGAATTGCCAACTGGAAAAAGCTTACAAACAGGAGTGTAATCATGGAGTTCGATATGATCGATAATGCAACTCTCGGTACCATCATCAAGGTGGTCGGCGTCGGCGGTGCTGGCGGTAATGCGGTACAGCACATGATCAACAGGGGTGTGTCCGGCGTCGAGTTCATCGCAGCCAACACCGATGCGCAGGCTTTGTCGCATTCGGGCGCCGACAACATCATCCAGATCGGCGATACCGGTCTTGGCGCAGGCATGAAGCCGGAAGTCGGCCGTATGCTGGCGGAAGAGTCGCGTTCGCGCATCGAAGACGCCCTCCGCGGCGCACACATGGTCTTCATCGCCGCAGGCATGGGCGGAGGCACCGGTACCGGTGCCGCTCCGGTGGTGGCGGAAGTGGCCAAGTCGCTCGGTGCGCTGACGGTAGCCGTCGTCTCCAAGCCTTTCTCCTATGAAGGCCAGAAATGCATGGATATCGCGGATGAAGGATTGGAGGCGCTCTCCGCGCATGTCGATTCGCTGATCGTGATCCTGAACGAGAAGCTGGAAGACATCTACGAAGACGACAGCATGATCGAATGGCTACAGCACGCCGACGACGTTCTGAACAATGCCGTCGCCGGCATTGCCGAAATCATCAACGTGCGCGGCCACATCAACGTCGATTTCAACGACGTCAAAACCATCATGGGCGAGCAGGGCAAGGCCATGATGGGGACGGCGACAGCATCCGGCATCGACCGCGCCCGCATTGCAGCGGAACAAGCGGTTGCCTCCCCTCTTCTGGATGGCATCGATCTGTCCGGCGCCCGCGGCGTCCTTGTGAATGTAACCGCAAGCCGCAACCTGAAGGGCAAGGAAATCAAGGAAGTGATGGCTACCGTGCGTGCGTTCGCATCGCCGGAAGCAACCATTGCCCAAGGTATCGCTTACGACGATGCTATGGGTGAAGATATTCGGGTCACGGTGGTGGCTACCGGCCTCGGCCGTGCCAAGAAATCGATGCAACTGGTGCAGACACCCGTGCTTCGTACCGGAACCAACAACGAGTCCGTCATGGCAATGGCCGGCATGGCCCCGATGGGCGCGGTAGCCGGAGCGCCCTCGCAGCAGATGGCCGCGCCTGGCGCACCTTTCGAGGCGGCACGCACACCGGCGGTGTGGCGACGCGAATCGGCTTCGGACACTGTGCGCGCACTGGAAAAGAACGGCATGGAAACGTACGATATTCCTGCGTTCCTGCGCAAGCAGGCCGACTGATCCTTGCGGGTTTTTTCGGCAAATCGCACTATCGGTGTAATAGGTGGGGACGGGAAGTCGTCAAGTTGCCGCGAAGCTGGCAGCAACTTGGCGTCTTCCGGCAAAGATTTTTAGTCTAGGGCATAATCATTGCAAATACCGCAATATTGTCAAATATGACTTTAGGTATTGTTCTGTCACTCACCCTTTACAAGGAATTCATCATGACTATTCAGATAGGCGACCCGCTTCCAGAAGCAAAGCTGACGGAATATAACAAGTTCGAGGCTGAAGGCTGCTCGATCGGACCGCACAATTTCAACGTAAGCGACCTGGTAAAAGGGAAAAAAATTGTCATTCTCGGAGTTCCCGGCGCATTTACGCCAGCCTGTTCGGCGCAGCATCTGCCCGGTTTCGTGAAGAATGCGGACAACTTCAAGTCCAAGGGGATCGATGAAATCTGGTGCGTAGCCGTGAACGACGCATTTGTGATGGGCGCATGGGGCGACGACCAGAAGGCAACCGGCGTCGTGCGCATGATGGCTGACGGCAGCGGATTATTCACCAAGGCGATGGGGCTGGACATGGACCTTACCAAATTCGGCATGGGAGTGCGCTCGCAGCGCTATTCGATGCTGGTCGAGGACGGAATCGTTAAAAAGCTCAATGTCGAACCAGGCAGCAAAGTCGATGTGTCCAGCGCTGAGGCAATGCTGACGCAGTTGTAGGACATTGAAAACGTGACCCTGTATTCGGAGGGAAGAGTGTCTGCGGGGATTTCTGCGCCGGCACTCTTCGCCAAGGCTTTACAGCCAACTGTACAGAATGATATCCGTAGTTATTGTTCTGGCCACTCGAGGCTTTACCTGCTGCCATTGCGGCTATCCGGTTGGATAACCGGACGTTTCCCTGCGGCATTTGTTATACTTGCGGCATGTTAAAGCAACGCACCATAAAATACCTGATCAAGACCACGGGCATCGGTCTTCACTCTGGAACCAAGGTTGAACTGACGATGCGGCCCGCAGCGCCGGACACCGGCATCGTGTTTCGTCGTATCGACCTTGATCCGGTGGTCGACTTTCACGCTTCAGCCTCTGTCGTGGGCGATACCCGCCTGGCCTCGACGCTGGTCAAGGATGGCGCGCGGATTTCCACGGTCGAACATCTTATGTCGGCTTGCGCCGGACTCGGAATTGACAATCTCTATATCGACCTCAATGCCGAAGAGGTTCCAATCATGGACGGTTCGGCTTCTTCGTTCGTTTTTCTTCTGCAGCAGGCAGGCCTTGAAGAACAGGGCGTCGCAAAGAAATTCATTCGCGTCAAAAAGACGGTCGAGATCCGGGAAGGGCAAGGAGCGTCTGAAAAATGGGCGCGACTGGAGCCATACAACGGCTTCAAGCTGGATTTCTTCATTGAATTCAATCATCCCGCCATCGACGCTTGCCAGCACACCGTGGTTGACCTAGGTAATGTTTCATACGTAAAGGATGTGGCGCGCGCGCGCACTTTCGGGTTCATGCAGGATGTGGAAACCTTGCGCGGCATGGGGTTGGCGCGCGGCGGCTCCCTTGAAAATGCAATCGTGATGGACGAGTACCGCATTCTTAACGCGGACGGCCTACGCTACGAGGACGAATTCGTGCGTCACAAGATTCTGGATGCGATCGGCGACCTGTACCTGATAGGGCACCCACTGCTGGCCAGCTATACTGCGCACAAGTCCGGGCACGCCTTGAACAATCAGCTGCTGCGCGCGCTCCTGGCGCAGCCGGATGCATATGAAATCGTCACATTCCCGACGCAGGACGATGCGCAAACCTCCTATTTTCGTCAGTCCGCCCGCGAGTGGGTGCTTACCTGAACCTTGACTAGACAGCCGTTGTTGGGCTAGATTCAATTCGCGGGTCAGGGCGGAATACATACCTTTGAGACGCCTGCGTCGGGGAAATCCCGTTATCGCACATGAGCTTCCTTAAAAAATCCGGATATACGGCACGCAAAATAAGGCGCATGGACGACCGGATGTAAGACAGTATTTAGAGGAAAAAGACCTTAGCCCTGCTATTTCTCCGATACGGAATGCGCCGGCTTATGCCTGCCGAGCATGTCGCAAAGCGCCTTCTTCAGATTCTCGTTCCCGGAGGGCGCGAGCTGGTCATTTAACGCGGCAAGGGCGGAAAGCGCTTGTGGCGGCAAAGGTTTCTGCAGCACCGCCGGCGGACGCTCCGGCATTCTTCCAACCTGCACCTTTACCCGGATTGCATTTATCTGCCAGCCGGACGCGCTCAGTTTTTCCTGAAGCAGCGGCAGGGTTTGCTTTAGTCGTGACGCCGCGGCTGCATTCGGTGCCGAAACCGTCAGCAGGCCATCCTCCAACCGCAACACTTCACACGTTCCGAATAATTGGGGCAGGTTTTGTTTGCAACTTTTTTGCAGCGCAATCAGGCGGGCGGCAGTAGGTAAAACCCCCGCCATCTTGCCGTCGTCTCGCAGGAAATCGGCGGCGGCAGGGCACACTGAATAGGCTTGCCCGTGTTTTGAGGAGGAACTAGAAGAATACTTCATTGTCATAATGCCAGTTACCTTCACAAGCCGGACTTCCCATGCAGATCATTCTAGTGCATCCCGGGTGGATGCAGGATAAGCATTTTACGTTGTCCCGACGCCATTTTGCGTGCGTTTTTCTTCTTTTGCTGACATCGGTTACTCTAGCAGCAACGGCATTGCTATTTCTGCTTCTTCATCTCGGGAATGATATTAAAATTCCATTTTTGCAAGAAAGCGTGACAATCGTCAAAACCGGCGAAACGAGCCCTGGCACAAGCCGCGTCAAGGAAAGCATGGCGGTTATGACGGTCAAGCTGGGAGAGATGCAAGCCCGTATGATGCGGTTGGACTCGCTTGGCGAGCGGGTGCAGAATCTGGCTGGAATAAGGCCTGAGACATTTAACTTCAACGAGATACCGGGCCGTGGCGGGCTTGTCCGGGCCGGCATGTATAGGATAGATGAGCCGGAAGTGACCATTTTCGAATTGCAGCAGACAATGGATGCGTTGGCGATGGATTTGGAGCTGCGCTCGGATTACATGAATGCGGTGGAGGCTGCATTAATGAGCTTGGGAGTCGATGGCAAGCTGCTATCCGCCGTCCCGCCTGTCAATGGCGCCTACAACTCGTCCCTGTTCGGCGTGCGCGCCGACCCGTTTACCGGCCGCCTTGCGTTTCATGAAGGCCTGGATTACGCCGCACCGGAGGGCACTCCGATTGTGGCTGCGGCAGGCGGAGTTGTTGTTGCCGCCTTGCAACATGATCAATACGGCAAAATGGTCGATATTTCTCATGGAAACGATACGGTAACCCGTTATGCCCATGCCTCCCGTTTGTATGTCAGGGCGGGCGATATCATCAGGCGCGGACAGCATATTGCAGACGTAGGTTCAACCGGTCGCTCGACCGGAGCACACCTGCACTTTGAGGTGCAGGTGGGAAATGTGGCACAGGATCCGGCAAATTTTTTATCGAATGGATCTGCACCGATTCGACTGGCCGGCAAAACCTCCAATTGACTCATATCTCCTCGCTTGACCGGGCTGCTCGACGCCAGCCCATCCATGTTTGCGCCCTGCCGCAGGGTTGTATTTTCTTGCTCTATTTGAAGACTTGATTTATAAATTCCCTGGAACAAAACAGGTCTGCCGCCAATAACGAAGTTTCTTGTACTGCCACATGATAAAATGTTCTTTTCTCATGGCTGGCCTTGACTTTATATCAACACAAGAGCCACGGCGGTTTATTACACTGCATTATTTCAAGAACGCAAGATGTCCATACTGACCCGCATTTTTGGCAGCCGCAATCAGCGCTTGCTTAAGCAATACAGAAAAACAGTAGATAAGATCAATGCGCTGGAGCCGGCGATGGAAAATCTTTCCGACGCCGAGCTTAAGGCCAAGACCCCCGAATTCCAGGATCGCATCGCCAATGGCGCGACCCTGGATGAACTGTTGCCGGAGGCGTTTGCCGTATGCCGGGAGGCCAGCAAGCGGGTATTGAAGATGCGCCCATTCGATGTGCAGTTGGTTGGCGGCATGGTGCTGCATCACGGCAAGATTGCGGAGATGGGTACGGGCGAAGGCAAGACTCTGGTTGCGACTCTGCCGGCCTACCTGAACGCGCTTGCAGGCAAAGGCGTGCATGTCGTAACCGTCAATGATTATCTGGCCGAGCGTGACGCCGAATGGATGGGCCGTCTGTACAACTGGCTCGGACTGACTACCGGCATAAACCTGTCGCACATGGAGCATGCCGAGAAACAGGCGGCCTATGCTGCCGACATCACTTACGGCACCAATAACGAATATGGCTTCGACTACCTGCGCGACAACATGGTATACGACGCAAAGGACCGGGTGCAGCGCGGGCTGAACTATGCGATTGTCGATGAGGTCGATTCGATCCTGATCGACGAGGCCAGAACCCCGCTGATTATTTCAGGCCAGGCAGAAAACAATACCGAGCTGTACTACAAGATAAACCAGGTGCCGAAACTGCTGACCGAGCAGATCGGGGAGGAAACTCCCGATGGCAAAGGCAAGATTGAAGTTCCGGGGGACTATACCAAGGACGAGAAAGCGCATCAGGTACTGCTGACCGAGGCCGGACACGAGAAGGCAGAGAAAATCATGGCGCAGATGGGACTGCTGCCGGAAGGAGCGTCGCTGTACGATGCGGCCAACATTACGTTGATCCACCATCTGTACGCGGCCTTGCGCGCCAGCACGCTGTTCCACAAGGATCAGCATTACGTGGTGCAAAACGACGAGGTCGTAATCGTCGATGAATTCACGGGCCGCCTCATGAGCGGGCGCCGCTGGTCTGACGGCTTGCACCAAGCGGTCGAAGCCAAGGAAGGCGTACGCATCCAGAACGAGAATCAGACGCTCGCGTCGATCACGTTCCAGAACTATTTCCGCATGTATGAGAAGCTTTCAGGCATGACAGGCACGGCCGACACGGAAGCGTACGAATTCCAGGAAATATACGGGCTGGAAACCGTCGTTATTCCGCCCAACCGTCCCAATCAACGCCTCGATCGGCAGGACCAGGTCTACAAGAGCGCCGACGAGAAATACAATGCGATGCTCAACGACATACGCGATTGCTATGAGCGCGGACAGCCGATACTGGTAGGCACCACCTCGATCGAAAATTCAGAGCTGATCTCGGATCACCTGACGAAAGCGAAGCTGCCGCACAATGTCCTGAACGCAAAGCAGCATGAGCGCGAGGCCGAGATCATTGCACAGGCCGGGCGGCCAAAGATGATCACGATCGCCACCAACATGGCTGGACGCGGCACCGACATCGTGCTCGGAGGCAACGTCGAGAAGCAGGTTCAGATCATCGATGCAAACGACAGCCTGTCCGAAGAGGAAAAACAGGCGCAGGCGCATAAGATCAGGAGCGAATGGCAGTCGCTGCACGACCACGTGGTTGCGGCTGGCGGACTGCATATCATGGGTACCGAGCGGCACGAATCCCGGCGGGTCGACAACCAGCTTCGCGGCCGTTCCGCGCGCCAGGGCGATCCCGGGTCGTCGCGTTTTTACCTGTCGCTGGACGATCCGCTTTTGCGCATTTTCGCCGGCGACCGCGTGCGTTCGATCATGGAACGCCTCAAGATGCCCGAAGGCGAGCCGATCGAAGCAGGTATCGTGTCGCGCTCAATCGAATCCGCGCAGCGCAAGGTAGAGGCGCGCAACTTCGATATCCGCAAGCAACTGCTGGAATACGATGATGTCGCCAACGATCAGCGCAAAGTGATCTACGAGCAGCGCAATGATTTGCTCGAGTCGCTCGATATCACGGACTTGATCACCTCGCTGCGCCATGGCGTGTTTACCGATGTATTCCATTCGTATGTGCCGGCGGAATCGGTCGAGGAGCAGTGGGACGTTTCTGGTTTGCAGAAGGAACTGGCCGCCGAATGGCAACTCGATGTGCCGTTGGTCGAGATGTCGGAAAACGACAAGAATCTGACCGATGAAGACTTGCTGCAGCGCATCCTGCAGGTTGCCGACGAATCGTACCAAGCTAAAATTGACCTGGTCGGCAAGGACGCCTTCGCCGGATTTGAGCGTAGCGTGATGTTGCAGAGCGTCGATACGCACTGGCGCGAACATCTGGCCGCGCTCGATCATCTACGTCAAGGCATCCATCTTCGTGGCTATGCTCAAAAAAATCCGAAGCAGGAATACAAGCGCGAAGCGTTCGAGCTCTTCAGTCAGATGCTGGAGCTGATCAAGAACAATGTTACCCGCACTTTGATGATGGTGCGCATCCAGTCGCGCGAGGAAATCGAGGTTGCCGAAGAGCGATTGGCTCAGCCGCAATTGGCCAACGTGCATTACCAGCACGCAGCCATGCAGCCCGATGCGGAGCCGGAAGAGCTGCTGGCTCCGGACGCTTCCGAGCCGAAGCCCGAGCCGCTCGTCAATACATTGCCCAAAGTCGGGCGGAACGATCCATGCCCCTGCCTCAGCGGAAAGAAATACAAGCAGTGCCACGGTAAGTTGAAATAAACCGATTCAACTGACCGGAAAGTGTGGCATGAGTTCGAACACGACGCCGTCCCTGCTTGGCAAGGGCTGGCGTCGTGCTCTTTCCGCTGATCAATTGCGGTTTCAGCCTGCGCAGTGCTGCAAATACTGCCTGTTAACCACCTTCTGAAATTTCCATAAGAGAACGTACATGGCCGTCAATCTTTTTCCCATTGTCGCTTCCGATTTGAAGCCCGTCGCTGGCATCAAGCTTGGTTTTGCCAAGGCGGGCATACGCAAGCCGGACCGCAAGGATCTGCTGGTGATGGAGCTTGCTCCGACAGCGACGGTCGCCGGCGTATTCACTCAGAACCGATTTTGCGCTGCGCCGGTTCAAGTCTGCAAGGAGCATCTTAAACAGACGCAAGAAGCCGGGATGCCGATCTGCGCATTGCTGATCAACACGGGAAATGCCAACGCGGGAACAGGGGAGCCGGGCTTGCATGACGCAATGGCAACCTGCACTATGCTGGCTGGCCTTCTTGGTTGCGAGCCGTCACAGATTTTGCCTTACTCGACCGGCGTCATACTGGAATCGCTGCCCGTGGATCGGATTACTGCAGGTCTCCCGCTTGCTCTGGCAAATCTGCAAGAGGACAACTGGTTGAATGCCGCGGAGTCGATCATGACGACCGACACGCTGCCGAAGGCGGCCTCGCGCACGCTATCGGTGAACGGTCAGACGGTCACGATGACCGGCATCAGCAAGGGCGCCGGCATGATCAAGCCGAACATGGCGACCATGCTCGGCTATTTGGCTACCGATGCCAGGATTCCGCAAGCCCTGCTCGACAGGATGGTCAAGGAGGTGGCGGACAAATCCTTCAATTGCATCACGATCGACGGCGATACCTCGACCAACGACTCGTTCATGCTGATAGCAACCGGCGCATTAGACCTCGGAATCAAGGATGCCGATTCGACCGGATATGATCAATTGATGGGAGCTGTAACCAGTTTGGCGCAGGAACTGGCGCAAAAAATCGTGCGCGACGGCGAAGGCGCGACCAAGTTCATCACCGTCACGGTAGAGCAAGGGAAAACTGTCGAGGAGTGTCGCAAGATCGCCTACTCGGTGGCGCACTCGCCGCTGGTCAAGACAGCTTTTTACGCATCCGATCCGAACCTCGGGCGGATATTGGCGGCCATAGGCTATTCCGGGGTCGACGATCTGGATGTGACCAGGCTGAACCTGTATCTGGACGACGTCTTGGTTGCAAAGAATGGCGGCCGCAATCCGGCCTATTCGGAAGAGGACGGCCAGCGCGTGATGAAGCAGAGCGAAATCACCGTGCGCATCAGCCTCGCGCGTGGTGACGCAGCCGCTACGATATGGACGTGCGACCTTTCGCACGATTACGTGTCGATCAACGCAGACTACCGCTCGTAAATGTCCCAGCTGGAAACATTCCTGGCTCGAGCCGAAGCAATGCTGGCGCAATTGGAAACCCTGCTGCCTGCGGCCATCCCTCAGGTCGACTGGAATGCATCGACTGCTTTCCGGTGGCGCAAGCACGGAAAATCGGGTGCGTCAGGTTATTTGCAGGCGGTCGCGAATGTGTCGCGGATTGGATTCGCCGATCTGTACAATGTTGACCGGCAAAAGAACCTGCTCGAACAAAACACACGGCAATTCCTGCAAGGCCGCCCGGCAAATAATGTATTGCTGACCGGTGCGCGCGGAACCGGCAAGTCGTCGCTGATCAAGGCTTGCCTGAACCGGTTCGCGCCGGATGGGCTGCGCCTGATCGAAGTGGACAAGAGCGACCTGATCGATTTGATGGATATCGTCGATATGGTCGCGAAGCGGGACAAGCGCTTCATCATATATTGCGACGACCTGTCATTCGAGGAGGGCGACGGCAGTTACAAGGCGCTGAAAGTCGCGCTCGACGGCAGCATTGCGACGCAGTCCGATAATGTTCTGATTTACGCTACCTCGAACCGGCGCCACCTGATGCCTGAGCGCATGTCCGACAACATGGGATACATGCAAGGCGCGGACGGCGACCTGCATCCGGGCGAGACAGTGGAAGAAAAAATTTCTTTTTCCGACAGATTCGGGCTATGGCTGTCGTTCTATCCGTTTGGCCAGGACGACTATCTGGCAATCGTGTCTCACTGGCTGCGCTCCTTCGGCTGCGACGAAAGTCGGATTGAAGCGGCAAGAGCCGAGGCACTGCAATGGGCCTTGCTCAGAGGTTCCCGGTCCGGGCGCGCTGCGTGGCAATTCGCAAAAGACCACGCCGGGAAAATATAACAGACAGGTTTACCTGTCCGGCACTTCGCGTCTGCCGGACCGCGCCCAAACCTTTTTATCCCGCCCTGCCATAAAATTAGGCAAGTGGATTGACATTGCGCAATCCGCCATCTTCGCGCATCCGTAAAGTTAAGCCGTTGTCAAAATGGGACAGCCATGTTTAACACACGCGCGAGATTGCCATGCTGATGTCATCCCAGGTCAACCGTTACGCGCATCAACTGCTTGATGCGCGTACTCACGGGAAACTGATTCCGCCGCTGTCTTCGCGCTACGCGCTGACGCTCGATGAAGGGTACGAGATCGCCAGGCGCATACTCGATATTCGTATTGCCGAAGGCGAAGTGCCGGTCGGCCGCAAGATCAGTTTTGCAAGTAACCTCATCAGGCCCAACGTTGAGACGGAGGCAACCCCTTCCGCGCCGACCTGGGCCTATATCTTCGACAAGACCGTGCATTATGCCGAAGACAATATCACCGCTTTAAGTTTGCAGGGAATGCAGCAGCCTCGAATTGAACCGGAAATCGTGTTCAAGCTGAGACGGGCGCCTGCAGCAGACATAACCGTCGACCATCTGGCCGATTGCATAGAATGGATGGCTCATGGCGTTGAAATCAAAAGCAGCATATTCCCGGAGTGGAGAGTTGAGGCGGCCGACGCGGTCGCCGCGTTCGGGTTGCATGGCGCCCTGGTCATCGGAGAGCCGAAAATCGTATCCGAGGCCACTCGCAAGAACCTGTCGGTAATGATGGCAAGCTCGAATGTATCCCTTTCTTGCGACGGTCGCTTGCTTGCTGCCGGTTTCGGTAGTGAAGTGCTGAACAGCCCTTTGCACGCGTTATGGCATCTTCATCGGACACTCCAGGGACAGACGCTGTTTTCGCCGCTAATGGCCGGAGAAATAATCACTACGGGTTCGTGGACCGACGCCTATCCGATTTCCTCAGGCCAGACTTGGCAGACCGCCTTTTCCGGATTGCAGATGTCCGGGTTGACGGTTTCCTTCAGCGAGTGATCTTTTTGCTGAAGAGCGAATTGCCAAGACGGCTATAGGCGGGCAGCATTGCATTAACCGCCTGCATGCGGATTCAGCAAGGTTTATTCAGAGGCATGCCGATCATCCGTCGGCGCAACCGTGATTAAGGTTGCGCCGGCTCTATGCCGCTTGAAGCTTTGCGACCTGTTCCCCGACCTTTTCGCGCGTTGCAATGAAGTTGGCAAGCCGCTCGCGCTCCTGCGCGACGACTTTCTCCGGCGCCCTGGATACGAAGCTTTCATTGCCAAGCTTGGCTTCGATCTTCTGTATCTCGCCTTGCAGTCGCGCAATTTCCTTCAACAGGCGTTCGCTTTCGGCGGCCACGTCAATTTCCACTTTCAGCATCAGTTTGGACGTTCCGACGACCGAAACCGGCGCGGGCGACTGCGGCAGCGCATCCATAACCTGCACTTCGGACAGCTTGCCCAACGTCTGCAGGATAGCCGCGAAAGACTGCACGCGCGTCTTGTCGAACGAATCGGAAGCCTCGACGAAAAGCGGCACGCGTTGCGCCGGCGACAACTGCATCTCGCCGCGCAATGTGCGGCAGGCATCCGTCATCGCCTTGCATTGAGTCATCCAGGCGTCGGCCTGTTCGTCGATCTTGTCCGTCTGGGGCAACGGATACTCCTGCACCATGATGCTATCGCCTTCCGGCTTCGGTTTCCTGTCGGTCAGCGGCGCCACGGTTTGCCACAACTCTTCGGTGATGAAGGGGATTACCGGATGCGCAAGACGCAGTATCTGTTCCAGCACGCGCAAGAGCGTGCGGCGCGTGGCGCGTTGTTGCGCCTCATTGCCGTTCTGGATCTGCACTTTCGCGATTTCCACGTACCAGTCGCAGTATTCATCCCAGACAAACTGGTAAATGGCGGAGGCGATGTTGTCGAAGCGATACTCGGCGAAGCCCTTTTCAACCTCGGCGGCGGCGCGCTGGAATTCCGAAACGATCCAGCGGTCTGCCTGCGAAAAATCAAGTGTTCCGCCCGGCGCGCAGCTGCATGACTCATCTTCAGCGAAGCCGCAGTCGAAGCCTTGCGTGTTCATCAGCACGAACCGGGTTGCATTCCACAGTTTGTTGCAGAAGTTGCGGTAGCCTTCGCAGCGGTTCAGGTCGAAGTTGATGTTGCGTCCGAGCGATGCGTAGCTGGCCATCGTGAACCGCAGCGCGTCGGTGCCAAACGCGGGAATGCCCTTGCCATAGTCGCGCCGCGTCGTTTTCGCGATTGCCTCCGCCTGTTTCGGGTTCATCAGCCCGGTAGTGCGCTGCTTCACCAGAGTTTCGACATCCACCCCGTCGATCAGATCAATCGGGTCGAGCGTGTTTCCCTTGGATTTCGACATTTTCTGTCCGCTCGCATCGCGTACCAGCCCGTGCACATAAACAGCGTTGAACGGAACCTTGCCGGTAAAGTGCGCAGTCATCATGACCATGCGCGCGACCCAGAAGAAAATAATGTCGAAGCCGGTTACCAGGACCGAAGATGGCAGGAACATCCTGTATTCCGGGGTTTCCTCCGGCCAGCCGAGCGTCGAGAAAGGAACCAGGGCTGATGAGAACCATGTGTCGAGCACATCCTCGTCGCGGCGAAGGGTTTTGCCGCCGGCCTGCGATTGAGCTTCCGCTTCGGTCTTGGCTACGTAAATATTCCCTTCGTCATCATACCAGGCCGGAATCTGGTGGCCCCACCAGAGTTGACGCGAGATGCACCAATCCTGTATGTTGTTCAGCCACTGGTTGTAGGTGTTGGTCCAGTTTTCAGGTACGAATTTAACCTCGCCGCTTGCGACCTTCTCAAGCGCAACTTCAGCGATCGACTTGCCCGGGAAGAATGTGCCCTCGGGAGCAGGCTTGCTCATGGCGACAAACCACTGGTCGGTCAGCATGGGTTCGATTACGACGTTGGTGCGGTCGCCGCGCGGCACCATCAGCTTGTGGGGCTGAACGGACTCGAGCAGACCCTGCGCGTCAAGATCGGCTACGATTTTTTTGCGTGCAGCGAAGCGATCCAGGCCGCGGTAGGCTTCCGGCGCATTGTCGTTGATCTTCGCATCCAGCGTCAGGATATTGATCTGTTCCAGATTGTGGCGTTGGCCGACCTGGTAGTCGTTAAAGTCGTGCGCCGGGGTGATCTTGACGCAGCCGGTGCCAAACTCCTTGTCTACATAGTCGTCCGCAATGATGGGGATTTCACGGTTACAAAGCGGCAAGATCAGCATCTTGCCGATCAGGTGCTGATAGCGTTCGTCTGTTGGATCGACGGCAACTGCGGTGTCGCCCAGCATGGTCTCCGGCCGCGTAGTGGCCACCACCATGCTGCCCGAGCCGTCGGCGAGCGGATAACGGATGTGCCACATCGAGCCGTTTTCTTCTTCCGATACCACTTCCAGATCGGAAACCGCCGTGCCCAGCACGGGATCCCAGTTGACCAGGCGCTTGCCGCGATAGATCAGGCCCTGCTCGAACAGACGCACGAATACGTCGGTTACAACCTTCGAGCGATCCGCGTCCATGGTGAAGTACTCGCGCTCCCAGTCGGCCGACGCGCCCAGGCGGCGCATCTGGCCGGTGATGCTCGATCCGGATTTTTCCTTCCATTCCCATACTTTTTCAAGAAATTTCTGGCGTCCGAGGTCGTGGCGCGAAATATTTTGCGCGTCGAGTTGGCGTTCAACGACGATTTGCGTCGCAATGCCTGCATGGTCGGTGCCGGGAATCCAGGCCGTGTTGAAGCCGCGCATTCTGTAATAGCGGGTCAGCCCGTCCATGATGGTCTGGTTGAAGGCATGACCCATGTGCAGGGTGCCGGTCACGTTCGGTGGCGGCAACTGAATCGAGAATGAAGGCTTGCCCTCGTTCATCGTTGCGCGGAAATATCCGCGCTGTTCCCATTCGGTGCGCCAGAATTTTTCAACGTCGGCGGGCTCGAAAGACTTAGCTAATTCCATGATTGGGTATGATTTTTTGCAAAGGGTACATTATAAAGGACGAGATCACGGGCGAATATTAAAGTTGGCGTTATAATTAGCTCATGTAGTAATATGATGTCTAAACGCTAGGGGTTCTGGCAAAACACTGCCGGGCGAGAGATACCCTCTGAACCTGATCTGGATAATGCCAGCGAAGGGAAGCAATCAAGACTGCGGCCATGCGCCCCACATCTTGAGATTCCTTTGCCGGCCTAATAATGCAAAGGAATCACATGAACGCCAATCCTAAATTTTTGTCGGCGACCGCCACTGTAGACGAAGCAGCGGTCAAGCCACTTCCCAATTCGCGCAAGGTATATGTTACGGGTTCGCGCCCTGACATTCGAGTTGCAATGCGCGAAATCTCCCTGTCGGACACGCCGGTTTCGTTCGGAGAAGAAAAGAATCCCCCAATCTATGTCTACGATACCTCCGGCCCGTACACGGATCCCGATGCCAAGATCGACATTCGCTCCGGACTGGAACCGATCCGTTCTGCCTGGATTTCAGAGCGCAACGACACCGAGGAACTGCCTGGCCCGACTTCGCAATACGGACAAGCCCGCCTGAATGACCCGGAACTGGCCGAGCTGCGCTTCAATCTGAAACGCAAGCCCCGCCGCGCCAAGAAGGGCGCAAACATTACGCAGATGCATTACGCGCGCAAGGGAATTATCACGCCTGAAATGGAATATGTTGCGATTCGTGAAAACATGCGCCGCAAGGAATACATCGAAAGCCTGAAAACTTCTGGACCGAACGGAGAAAAAATGGCGGCGCTAATGACCCGCCAGCATCCGGGCCAGTCTTTCGGCGCGCGAATTCCCGATGACATCACACCTGAATTCGTACGCAGCGAGATCGCAGCCGGCCGCGCAATCATTCCGGCCAACGTCAACCACCCGGAAGTCGAACCGATGATCATCGGCCGCAACTTCCTGGTCAAGATCAATGCGAACATTGGCAATTCGGCGCTTTCTTCCGGCATCAATGAAGAAGTCGAAAAAATGACCTGGGCGATTCGTTGGGGCGGCGACAACGTGATGGATCTTTCCACGGGCAAGCACATACACGAAACGCGCGAATGGATCGTGCGCAATGCGCCGGTGCCCATCGGCACGGTGCCGATCTACCAGGCTCTGGAAAAAGTCAACGGCATAGCTGAAGACTTGACCTGGGATATTTTCCGCGACACGCTGATTGAGCAAGCCGAGCAAGGCGTCGATTATTTCACCATACATGCCGGGCTCCTGCTGCGCCATGTGCCGATGACTGCCTCGCGCATGACCGGCATCGTTTCCCGTGGCGGTTCGATCATGGCGAAATGGTGCCTGGCTCATCACACGGAAAGCTTCCTCTATACTCATTTCGACGAAATCTGCGAAATCCTCGCTGCCTACGACGTCGCTATCTCGCTCGGCGACGGCTTGCGTCCCGGTTCGATCTATGACGCCAACGACGAAGCGCAATTGGGCGAACTGAAGACCTTGGGCGAACTGACCAAGGTTGCATGGAAATATGACGTACAGGTGCTGATCGAAGGCCCCGGCCATGTGCCGATGCACATGATCAAGGAAAACATGGACCTGCAACTGGACCAGTGCCACGAAGCGCCGTTCTACACGCTCGGGCCGTTGGTTACCGACATCGCTCCCGGCTACGACCATATTACGTCAGCCATGGGCGCAGCTATGATCGGATGGTACGGCACCGCAATGCTGTGCTACGTAACGCCGAAGGAACATCTCGGCCTGCCGAACAAGGCCGACGTGAAAGAAGGCATCATCGTCTATAAATTGGCCGCGCACGCCGCTGACCTGGCCAAGGGTCACCCCGGCGCGCAGATTCGCGACAACGCTATGTCGAAAGCGCGTTTTGAATTCCGCTGGGAAGACCAGTTCAACATCGGTCTCGACCCGGACCGGGCGCGCTCGTTCCACGACGAAACGCTGCCGAAGGACGCCTCCAAGGTCGCCCATTTCTGCTCAATGTGCGGCCCGAAGTTTTGTTCGATGAAAATTTCGCAGGAAGTGCGCGAATTCGCCGCCAAGAAAGGCATTTCGGAAATTCAGGCTCTGAAGGAAGGCATGGCGGAAAGGTCGGTCGAGTTCGTCAAGACCGGTTCGGAAATTTACCACAAGCAATAAACCATGACGATTCAGATCGAACTGAACGGAGCGACGCATAGCGTCGCCAAGGGCCACAGCCTGCATGAACTGATCGACTCGCTTCAACTGACGGGCCAAGCGCTCGCGGTTGCGGTCAACAGGCAGATCGTGTCGCGTCATATGTGGCAGCAGAAGGTGCTTGAATCCAACGATCGCGTCGATATCGTGCGCGCGATCGGCGGAGGCTGAACGTGTTGTCGCAGGGCAGCAATTTGTTTTACGAAGTAGAATAATTCTGCCCTGAACAAGACTTGTCACGAGGAATAGAGCCATGACGATCGAAATCATCTTGAACGGAGAGGCTTGCAGCCTTCCCAAAGAGCATAACTTGCAAGACCTGATAGAAACGCTCGGCCTATCCGGCCAAGCGGTGCTGATCTCGGTCAATTTGCAGTTGATTTCCCACCGCCAGTGGAAGCAACGGCAACTGAAGCAGCAGGATCGGGTGGATATTGTGCACGCGATCGGCGCTGGCTGATCCGTTCAACGAGGGAAGGATAAAAGCGCGTTTGTGCCGTTATCGCTTTCTTCAGCAAGAAATTAACCAAGCAAACAAAGGAAAAGAAATGAGTTCGCAAGACCATACTTTGACCATTGCAGGAAAAACCTACCGCTCGCGCCTGCTGGTCGGCAGCGGCAAGTACGCCAGCCTCGATCAGACGCGCGAGGCAACCGAAGCCAGCGGCTCGGAGATCATTACCGTAGCGATTCGCCGCGTCAACATTGGACAGGATCCGAACGCACCGAACCTGCTTGATGCGGTTCCACCCTCGAAATATACGATCCTGCCGAACACGGCGGGGTGCTACAACGCCGAGGATGCGATTTACACGCTGCAGCTGGCGCGCGAATTGCTCAATGGTCATAAGCTGGTCAAGCTGGAAGTGCTCGGTGACGAAAAAACCTTGTTCCCGAATATGCCTGAAACGCTGAAGGCGGCAGAAATTCTGGTCAAGGACGGGTTCGACGTGATGGTTTACTGCAGCGACGACCCGATTCAGGCGCGCATGCTGGAAGACCTCGGTTGCAGCGCCGTAATGCCGCTGGCTTCATTGATCGGCTCCGGCATGGGCATTCTGAATCCGTGGAATCTGTCTCTGATTATCGAACAGGCCAAGGTGCCGGTTATCGTCGACGCCGGAGTCGGCACTGCATCCGATGCGGCGATCGCGATGGAACTCGGTTGTGATGGCGTACTGATGAACACGGCCATCGCCGGCGCGCAGAATCCGATTCGCATGGCGCGTGCCATGAAACTGGCAATCGAGGCTGGCCGCGAGGCTTACCTGGCAGGTCGTATTCCCAGAAAGTTTGCTGCCTCTCCATCGTCGCCGATGGCTGGCCGCATAGTGTAAATACGCCTGTTGCCCAAGCTAAAAAATTCCATGATTTACAGGCTGCAGCCTTATGAAGGTTAAGTTGGCAGAGCGAGTGCAGGGGCCGGCGCGCCCCTGCGTACTTGTGTTCGCCGGACTCGATCCGAGCGGCGGCGCAGGCATTCAGGCCGACATCGAAGCAATAGGCGCAGTCGGCGCGCACGCGCTGCCCATTGTCACGGCGCTGACGGTTCAGGATAATGACCGCGTGTTTGCGGTCAATCCGGTCGAGGCAACTATTTTGCAGCACCAGGCGAATGTGCTGACAGACAAGATTCGAGTTGCCGCAGTCAAGATTGGCATTGTCGGCAACCGTGCCAATGCCGAGGCGATAGCCGACCTCATCCACGGGTTGCGCCAGCGCCAGCCGGAACTGCCGGTCGTACTCGACACGGTTCTCGGCAGTGGCCATGGTTATGCGTTGGCCGAGGGCGGCCCGGAGCAGGCGCTTGCTTCGCTTGTCGCGCTGGCGACGCTGATCGCGCCAAATCTGCCCGAGGCCGCGCGTCTTTGTGCAGGGATAAATGGCGTCGAAGAGCAGGCTCGGCACCTGCTTTCGCTAGGTAGCGCAAACGTTCTGATCAAAGGCGGGCACGGCGGAGGCAGCACGGTTGTTAACCGCTGGTTTGCGCAGGGTGAAACACACTCGTGGAACTGGCCCCGGCTGCAAGGCGAGTTCCACGGTAGCGGCTGCACGCTCGCATCTGCGATTGCCGGACTTCTGGCACAAGGAATGACTATGCGTTCGGCGTTGGAAAGGGCGCAAGCATTCTGCCAGCATGCGCTCGCGTCCTCGTACGCCATCGCGCCGGGGCAAAGGGTGCCGAACCGCAGGCACGAAAGATAAGGCTGCAGTCGCGCAGCAGCATCGGTTTTTGAAAGCGCCCGATAGTGCAACGGCATGGGCGACAGCTAGAGACGAATGCTCCAAAATGTAACCAAACAGAATGGATAAAGGAAAGAAATGAAAGGACTCTACATTGTCACACCCGATTGGGACGACACCGCCAGATTACTGGACATAACTGAAAAGGCTCTCAAGGGAGGGGCCGTCATGGTGCAGTATCGCCACAAGACAGCCACGCATGAGCAGCGCCGCGAACAGGCGAAAGCGCTTCAGGCATTATGCCGGCGCTACGGCAAGCCGTTCATCATCAACGATTTCATCGACCTGTGCCTGGAACTTGACACGGACGGCATTCACGTCGGCGAAAGCGATGAGGCGGTTGCCGTCGTGCGCGCCAAAGTCGGTCCGTCGAAAATTGTCGGTGCGTCGTGCTACGGAAATATGGATCTGGTGCGCAAGGCCTATCAAGCTGGCGCCAGCTACGTTGCGTTCGGGGGATTCTATCCTTCGCGCATCAAGAAGTACCCGGTGACCACCGAGCTCGACATCGTTGCGCAGATGAAGAAGGAAATCCCTTCATTGCCAAGCGTTGCCATCGGCGGCATTACGCTGGAAAATGCAGTGCCGCTGGTGAGCCAGGGCGTGGACATGATCTCGGTGATCAGCAGCGTGTATTTTGCCGAAAACCCCGAAGAGGCGGCGCGCGCATTCTCAGCGCTTTTTGAAAAAGCGTAAATGCCCTGAAAACGGAGCGGAGAGCTATAGCTTCCCGCTCCGTTTTTTCTCAGGCCTACTGTGAGAAACCGGCCAGCATCGATTTCGCTTGCGACATGAGATCGTCCTGGTTCTCGGGTATACGACCTTCAGGCGTGAACCGGCTGATCAGTTCCGGCAGAAGCTGCGCAATGCCGGAACTGGCCTGCTCGCCGGACATGCCGAGCTGCGATGCGATGTTCCCGACTTGCGCTGATCCGAACACGTTCTGTACGTCTTCTCCGGAAATTTCTTCATTCGGGCCGGTGCTCACCCATGAATCAGCCTGGCGACCCATGCCATGCTGGCGAAACAGGTCGAGCACTCCGCCGATTCCGCCCATTTGCTGTATCAGTCCCATCACAGCATTCAGCATTTTTCCGCCTTGCTGCTGATCGCCGCCTGCTATCCCGCTCACCAGTCCCATCAGCGGGTTCTGTCCCTGTTGCCGGTTTGAGCCTTCAGCATTGCCAAGCATGTCGTTAAGAAGTCCCATCGTTTTCTCCCATGAGTGTGGATTCGGCCTGTGAAATTAAAATTTGACCGCCGGATTTTCCAGTTGGTTCATCATCTGAATGCATATTTTCCATGGCAAGCTTGCGCGCACGTTTGCGTCCCGTTTGCGAGATAATGATGGTATGCAAAAACTTCTTCACAATCTCAATCCCGAACAGCTTTCCGCCGTTACCCTTCCTCCCCAATCCGCACTGATTCTCGCAGGCGCGGGTTCCGGCAAGACGCGCGTGCTGACCACGCGCATCGCATGGCTGATTCAGACCGGGCAGATTTCGCCGATGGGTGTGCTGGCCGTGACGTTTACCAACAAGGCCGCCAAGGAAATGATGGCGAGGCTTTCGACCATGCTGCCAGTAAACCCCCGGGGTATGTGGATTGGCACTTTTCACGGCTTGTGCAATCGCTTGCTGCGCGCTCACTATAGAGAAGCAGCTCTGCCGCAAACGTTTCAGATTCTCGACATGCAGGATCAGTTGTCGTCGATCAAGCGCATGATGAAGGCGCACAATATCGATGACGAGAAATATCCGCCGCGCAACCTGATGCATTTCATTAACAGCGCGAAAGAGCATGGGCAGCGTGCGTCCAAGGTCGATGCAAG
>Ga0366785_1002_pt1 | contig 118562 bp, 109 predicted proteins | sample TotcelHN113001M8_FD_207049 | JGI IMG/M metagenome (GOLD analysis project Ga0366785, IMG submission 207049) | Enriched cells from coal bed in the Powder River Basin, Montana, United States - Total cells N11 rep2 HSBNCT.N11.300.1.M8 ...
AGAATATCCATGTTCTCTCGCTCCATGCCAGCCACGATCTGGCGCTGAACCGTCTGAAGGATTTCCTTGCCAGCGAAGCCGGACTTTATTTGAACCTGCAGTTCCAAGGCAGCCTGACTTCGCTTTCCGCTCTTGCGCGAGGCGAATGCATGCTTGCGGGGTTTCATATTAGCAGCGCGCATTCCGCAGGCACACTAGCTCAAAAGTCCTTCAGAAAACTGCTCAAACAGGACAGGCACAGCCTGATTCGTTTCGTGGTTCGCCAGCAAGGACTGATGATGCGCTCGGGTAATCCAAAGCGGATACGGGGCATAAGTGACCTGAAACGGGGCGATATCCGCTTTATCAACCGCGAACAAGGTTCAGGCACGAGGCTGGCAATCGAGCAATTGTTAATACAGGAAGGAATTGCGACTTCGCTTATCAATGGCTTCGACCAAGTCGAAACCACGCACCTTGCCGTTGCGGCTGCAGTGGCTTGCGGTCAGGCTGACACCGGCTTCGGAATCCAGGCGGCGGCCGCGCAGTTCGGTCTAGATTTCATTCCCTTGATGCAGGAGCAATATTACTTTGCCTGCCTCAACGATACTTTGAACGAAGCGGCCACGCAGAAGCTGTTGGAACTGCTCAAAAGCAAGCGCTGGCGCCAGATACTCGACGACATGCCCGGCTACGACTGTAGTTCAGCCGGTCAGGTCGTATCGGTAATCGACGCCTTTCCGCGGCATCAGACCGGCTAAACGTCCGACACTCATCGCGAAAAAGCCGGTCGATAGTTGATACGGGTCAAGCGTTCCGGAATTCGAGGCAACGCAATTGGAATATGGCCGCCTAATAAGCTGGGTACTTTTCTTTTTCTCCTGGTCGAGAAAGCGCTAGCGAAGCGTGCGACAGACAAGAGGCTATCGATGAAGCAGCTGATCCGTGTCGAATCCGATTCAGTTCACGTGGAAGGCATGCTGGACCTACCGGAAAATCCGGTCGGAATCGTTCTATTTGCGCACGGCAGCGGCAGCAGTCGGCTGAGCCCGCGCAACAATTACGTTGCCCGCATGTTGCGCGAGGTTGGATTGGGAACTCTCCTGATGGATCTTCTGACTGAAAAAGAAGACCAGGATTATCATCGCCGCTTCGATATCCAGTTGCTTGCCAAACGTCTCGGGGACTCCGTACGCTGGCTTCAGCGGAACAAAGAAACAGAGAGAACGAGGATCGGGCTTTTCGGCGCCAGCACAGGTGCAGCAGCCGCCCTGCAGGTGGCCGCCGAGTATGGCAAGGATATAGCGGCGGTGGTTTCCCGCGGCGGACGGCCCGATCTGGCGGGATCCGTCATATTGAAGAAAGTCAGGGCGCCGACGCTTCTTATCGTAGGGGGAGACGACGATGTCGTGATCGAACTGAATCGAAGCGCCTTTGCTGAACTTGATTGCGAAAAGCGGATTGATATCGTTCCTGGCGCGACTCATTTGTTTGAAGAGCCCGGCAAGCTGGAAACGGTAGCCGGGCTGGCCAGGGACTGGTTCATTGATCATTTTGTCCAATTGCAGCGAGACAGCACAAGCGAAGCATGACCTGCGAAACAGGAGCGCATTTTTAATGAACAACTGAAGCAGTTTCTCTGATCAGCAGGAGAATTCAAGAATGCCAACTGTCAACAATGCCCAAGTAAATTCTGCGATCATTTCCAGTGCCCATATCTTAAAAGGCGCAGCCGATGATTACGATGCGCTGATGCAACAGATTGGAGACGCCCGTATCGTGCTGCTTGGCGAAGCGAGCCATGGAACGTATGAGTTTTATCGCGAGCGGGCAACTATTACGCAACGTTTGATTGCGGAGAAAGGTTTTGCCGGCGTGGCGGTCGAGGCTGACTGGCCCGATGCGTATCGGGTCAACCGCTACGTTCGCAACATGAGCAGGGACAGGAGCAGCGTGCAGGCGCTATCCGGTTTTGCGCGATTCCCGACGTGGATGTGGCGCAATACCGAAGTGGTCCGGTTTGTCGAATGGCTGCGCGCGTACAACGATGGCTTGGCATCTCCATCAGCCAAAGTCGGTTTTTACGGGCTTGATCTGTATAGCATGTTTACGTCGATTGAAGCGGTGCTGGGCTATCTGCAAAGCGTCGATCCTGAAGCGGCGAAACGCGCCCGCGCCCGCTATGCGTGCTTTGATCACTATCACGAGGACAGCCAGAGCTATGGCTACGCAGCGGCTTATGGCATTTCGCTTTCTTGCGAGAACGCCGCGATAGAGCAATTGCGGGACATGCAAGCCAATCGCTTCGGAGCGCTGGAAAGTGAGGGCAATGATAGCGACGAGCTTTTTTACGCTCGCCAGAATGCAATACTGGTCAAGAATGCGGAGGAGTACTACCGCACAATGTTTCGAGGGCGCGTTTCTTCATGGAACCTGCGCGACAGCCACATGTCTGAAACCCTGGACGCGCTTGCTTCCCACTTGTCCCGGACGGATAAGCCGGCAAAAATAGTGGTATGGGAGCATAACTCCCATGTCGGGGATGCGCGCGCAACTGAAATTGGACAGCAAGGCGAGTGGAACGTCGGGCAGCTTGCGCGTGAAAAGCACGGCGGCGATACATATATGGTTGGATTTACCACGCATCACGGCATGGTGACGGCTGCGACAGACTGGAATGAGCCGGCCGAGCGAAGGCGGGTCCGGCCGGGAATAGCCGGAAGCTATGAAGATTTATTCCATCGAGCCGGAATACCCGCATTCATGCTGTTGCTGCGAGGGGATAAGAATTTGGAGAGCCTGTTGTCCCAGCCAAGGTTGGAACGCGCGATCGGCGTGATTTATCGTCCGGAAACGGAACGCCAAAGCCATTATTTTCATGCCGACTTGCCGCGGCAGTTCGATGCGGTGATCCACATCGATGAAACAAGGGCCATCGAACCCCTGGAGCGGACGAGCAATTGGGAAACAGGGGAAGTTGCCGAAACGTACCCATTTGGGGTGTAGCGGAACGGAGCGTTTAATCGCCGGTAACTATTTCCACAGAGGAGTTTGCCGGCAGGGCTTGAATCAAGCGTCTAATGACAGGCACATGCGCAGGCATGTGCCTGGATCAGTTACATCGAAAGGTGGTTGGCTACGAAATCGGCATCCTTGTCGCCGCGTCCCGACAGGTTGACCAGGATGTTTTTGTCGGCTCCAAGATCTTTGGCAACTTTCATCGCATAAGCGACAGCATGCGCGCTCTCCAGAGCAGGAAGAATACCTTCGGTGCGTGACAATGTAATGAACGCATCCAGGCATTCCTCGTCTGTGACCGCTTCATACTGCACTCGGCCAATATCTTTCAGATAGCAATGCTGCGGACCGACGCCCGGATAATCGAGGCCGGAAGCGATCGAATAAACCGGCAGAGGTTCGCCCTTGTCGTCCTGCAATGTGTAGCATTTGAAGCCGTGGATTGCGCCCTTGGTTCCCTTGCTCATGGTGGCTGCATGGTCAGGCGTATCCAGCCCTTTTCCAGCCGGTTCGATGCCAACCAGCCGGACCCCGTCATCAGGCAGGAATTCGGTAAAGATGCCCATCGCATTCGAACCGCCGCCGACGCACGCGGTAACCAAGTCAGGCAACCGGTGTTCGCGCTCCAGGAATTGAGCGCGGGCTTCCCGTCCGACAATACTCTGAAAATCGCGCACCATCTTCGGAAACGGATGCGGGCCGACCACCGAGCCGATCGCGTACAGGAAATTGACCGGGTCTTTCATGTATTCTTCGAATGCGCTGTCGACCGCGTCTTTCAGCGTTCTCGTGCCGCGCGAAACCGGAACCAGCGTGCATCCGAGAATTTTCATCTTCGTCACGTTCGGATGTTCTTTAAGAATATCGACTTCGCCCATGTGGATTTCGCACGGAATGCCGACCAGCGCGCACGCGGTCGCCAATGCGACGCCGTGCTGGCCTGCGCCCGTTTCCGCCAATACCTTAGTTTTCCCCATGTATTTAGCCAGCAGCGCTTGCCCGAGGCAATGGTTGATCTTGTGCGCGCCTGTATGGTTCAGGTCTTCGCGCTTGAGGAAAATGCGAGCGCCGCCCTGTCTCGCAGTCAGTCTTTTGGCAAAATACAGCGGACTTGGACGTCCGACGTAATTAAGGTACAGGTCCTGCAGCTCTTCCTGAAAAGCCGCTGTCTTGCGGACTTCCTCGTACGCACGGTCGATCTGATCCATGATGGTTTTCAACTCGGGCGGAATGATTTGTCCGCCATATTCGCCGAAATAACCATTCTTGTCCGGCATTTCCAAAAACTGTTGCGTCATGCTTGCTCCTCAAAAATCAAACCGGCTCGGATATTTGGCTTTTCGCTTCAAATACCGGCGCGTAATAAATTGTTCGTCATATTCCCGATGAGATCGGGCCGGCTTTTATTGCCGGGGCGCTATTCTTCCGCTCGCCAGGCAAATCGGAACATCCGGCATACGTTTCTGCGCTTCGTCAGTGCGGTTGGCATTTTTGTCCAGAAGTTTCGCCGATGACGTGCACCTGCTCGGCCGGGTTTTTTCCACTGAATCCCATCGCGGGGATCATAACCGGCGCGCGTGACAATGTCGAGCTTGAGAGTGGTAAAGGAGCACCGTTATTGAGCTAAATCGCCGCCATGGCAAACTTGCGGTCTGCCTCCGGTTCATCTCCCTTTCCATGGCGCGATTTTAGGCAGCATAAGCATGCCCGGGACAGCCAGAAGGAAGCACAAGTTGAAGAACATGAACCACCCGGTTTGAGCCACGATATATCCGGCTGATGCATTGATGAAGGTGCGGGGTACCGCAGCCAGGCTGGTGAAAAGGGCGAACTGGGTCGCTGTGTAGCGCGGGTCCGTGGTACGCGCGATATAAGCGACAAAAGCCGCGGTTCCTAATCCAACCCCGAACGCCTCGAACCCTATAACGAGAGCGAGCAGCAAAGTATTAGTGCCAACCAGGGCCAGCCACGAAAAACCGAGAATGGCAATTGCCTGCACCACGCCGAATATCCATAACGCGCGATTGATGCCGAGTCCGAACATCCAGATGCCGCCCAGCATTCCTCCGACGAGGCTGGCCCAGAACCCGGTCGTCTTCGCGACCATGCCGATCTGGGTCATTGAAAAGCCGAGGTCGAGGTAGAACTTGGTTGCCAGCGCGGTCGCCAGGCTGTCGCCGAGCTTATACAGGAAGATAAAGCCGAGCACGTAGAGCGCGTTCTTCCAGCCGGCGCGCGCGATGAATTCGGAAAACGGCAGCACGACTGCTTCACGGATAGTGACCGGAGGAGCGCCATAGAGCACCGGTTCCTTGATAAGCAAGGTGCAAATCAGCCCCGGAAGCATAAAGGCAGCCGTGATCCAGAATACAGCCTGCCAGCTCATCATGTCGGCCAGAATCAAGGACAAAGCTCCCGGCACCATGCCGGCTACCCGATACGCGTTGACATGAATGGCGCTGCCCAGTCCTTGCTCGTTGTCCGGCAACAGTTCGCGCCGGTATGCATCGATCACGATATCCTGACTAGCCGACAAAAAGGCAACCAGCGATGCCATGAGTGCGACAGCGGGTATTTGCGTTTGCGGATCGAGCATGCCTAATGCGCCGATTGAAAGGAACAGCGCAACCTGTGTCACCGCCATCCATCCGCGCCGACGCCCGAGCGGTCCGAACTGGTAGCGGTCCATCAGCGGCGACCAGAGGAATTTCCATGTGTAGGGAAACATCACCAGTGCAAACAGGCCGAGAGACTTTACGTCCAGCCCGGACTTGGCTAGCCATGCCTGCAGCAGGCTCAACAAGATAAACAGCGGCAGACCGGAAGTGAACCCGAGAAAAACGCAGATCAGCGCACGGCGATTCAGCACGTTTTGGAAGCGGAAGGCGGAAGTCAGTTCAGCCATGCAGGCTATTTTTTAAGGCGGAATACCGCCAGGCTTCCGCGCCAGTTCGGAAGCAAGGAGACCGGCTTGCCGTTCTGCAGAGCAACGCATTCGGTCACTTTGAGCCCGACTTTGTTCGCCAGTTCTTCAAAATCGCGGATGGTCGCGCAACGCACGTTTGGCGTGTTATACCATTCATACGGCAGCATCTTCGACACCGGCATGCGGCCGCTGAGCAACGAGAGCCGGTGCGGCCAATAAGCGAAGTTCGGAAACGACACGATCGCTTCGCGTCCGACGCGAGCAATGTCGCGCAGCAACTCTTCCACATTCATCATCATTTGAAGAGAGGAAAGGCATAGTACGGTGTCGAATACGTTGTCGTCGAACAGGTGCAATCCTTTTTCCATGTCCTGCTGAATCACGCTAACTCCGCGGCCGGCGCAGGCGAGCACCTTGTCGTCGGCAATTTCGATGCCGTAGCCGGTGCAGTTCCTGGAAGTCTGCAAATAGTCCAGCATCACGCCGTCGCCGCAGCCGAGATCCAGCACATGCGCTCCGTCGTTCAGCCAGTGCGCGATGAAAGCGAGATCGGCGCGCAGTAACGATAGTTCGCGGAAATTCATGCCAGCCCCCGATTGCCGATTTCGTTCCACATGCGCTCGTAATAGGCCCGCACCAGATTGTGATAGCGCGCATCGTCGAGAAGAAACGCATCGTGGCCATGCGGGGCATCGATTTCAGCATAGGTCACGCGACGCTTGTTGCTGACCAGCGCCTCTACCATCTTGCGGCTGCACTCGGGTTCAAATCGCCAGTCGGTACTGAAAGACGCCAGAAGGAACTGCGCCTTGGTGTTGGCAAGCGCCCGTGTCAGGTCGCCGCCGAACGGCGCGGCAGGATCGAAGTAATCGAGAGCGCGCGTGATCAGCAAATAGGTGTTGGCGTCGAAATAAGTTGAGAATTTCTCTCCCTGGTAGCGAAGGTACGATTCAATTTCGAATTCGATGCCGAACCCGAACTGGTATTCGCCAGAGCGCAGGTCGCGGCCAAATTTTTCCGACATGTCGTCGTTCGACAGATAGGTGATGTGACCGATCATGCGCGCAACGCGCAGGCCGTTCTTAGGCACCACGCCGTGCGCGTAATAGTCCCCACCGTGAAAGTCGGGATCTGCCATGATCGATTGGCGTGCGACGTCGTTGAAAGCAATATTCTGAGCCGACAGGCGCGCGGTCGAAGCAATCACAACACAGTGGCGCAGCCGTTCCGGATAAAGCATGCTCCAGGCCAGCGCCTGCATGCCGCCTAGCGAACCGCCCATAACGGCGGCAAACTGGGAAATCCCGAGCTCATCGGCCAGCATTGCCTGGGCGTTGACCCAATCCTCAACAGTAACCACCGGAAAATCGGCTCCGTATGGTTTGCCGGTTGCCGGATTTGTATGCATCGGCCCGGTCGAGCCAAAACAGGATCCGAGGTTATTGATGCCTATGACGAAGAATCTGTCCGTATCGACCGGTTTGCCGGGACCTATCATGTTGTCCCACCACCCGACATTGCCGGCCTGGTCCGCATAGGTGCCGGCGACGTGGTGCGACGCGTTCAATGCATGACATACCAGCACGGCATTCGACTTGTCACTGTTGAGAGTGCCATAAGTTTCATACATCAGCGTATAGCCGCCGATAGCCGCGCCGCTTTGCAGCTGCAGAGGCTGGGCAAAATACATCGATTTAGGTGAAACGACTCCAACGGAAGGCATGTATTTCAGTTCAAAAATTAGCGTAGCGCAGTTCCAAACTCTTCGGTCTCCTGAATTCGCAAAAGAGGGTCCGGCGGCGGAAATGCTTAGGAGTAATTATACGGACTTAAACGGAGGCTGGCTGAAAGCCCGCGACAAATCCGGTGATGGCGAAAGTTAATGTTTCTGCAATGAACGCCCAGTTCGGGAAAGCTAAAAGGATATCGAACTCGGCTGCAAGCGTCAAACCGTGCCGCAGCGGGTTTCAAGCACCGGTTTTGCTCCCTTTTAGCCCGTCTGCAGGCTGGTTGCGGCTCAGAAAGACTAAAGTAGCTTCAGCTTCTGCACGGCTTGTTCGATCATGTCGGGTTCGGTCATTTGCAGAATTTTTTTGGTTTTCGCCGTAAGCAGCTTCAGGTTGCTGCTCAGAATTTCCTGCTTCACGCTCAGCAATTGCGTGGGGTGCATCGAAAACTCGCGCAATCCCATACCGAGCAGCAAGCGGGTGAGAACGGGGTCTCCTGCAATTTCTCCGCAGACCGCAACCGGAATACCCGCTTTTTCGCCTGCGCGGATCGTCATGGAAAGCATCAGCAGAATCGCCGGGTGGAGCGGATTGTACAGATGAGCGACCTCGGGATCGATACGATCGATTGCCAACGCATACTGGATCAGGTCGTTAGTGCCTATCGACAGGAAATCCAGCCTATTAATGAACATCGGAAGCGCCAGAATTGCCGCCGGCACTTCCACCATCGCTCCGATATCGATGTCTGCATCGAATTTTCTGCCGGCTTTAATTAGCTGTTTTTTCGCCTGTTCGATCATTGCAAGAGACTGGTCGATTTCAAACGCATGCGCCAGCATCGGGATAAGAATCTTGACCGGACCGAATGCCGATGCGCGCAGTATTGCCCTCAACTGCGTCAAAAACAGCTGCGGTTCAGCCAGGCAATAGCGGATTGCGCGCTTGCCCAGCGCCGGGTTGAGAGCGCTGTTGTCCATGGGGCTGAGAGGCTTGTCGGCGCCGATATCCAAAGTGCGAATGGTGACTTGCCGGCCTTTCATCGCAACCACGGCCTTCTTGTATGACTCGAATTGTTCCTCCTCGGAGGGAAGCTTGGCTACGCCGCCGCTACGGCCCATGAATAGAAACTCCGAGCGGAACAGGCCGATCCCGCTAGCGCCGTTATCCAGCGCCGTTGCGCAGTCATCAGGAAACTCTATATTCGCCAGCAAGGTGATCGACGTGCCATCGAGCGTGACGGCGGGCGTCTTCTTCAGCTTGCTTAGCTTCTTCCGTGCCTTTATCTGTGCGGCTTGCCGGACGCGGTACTGTTCCAGCACCAAAGGCGGGGGATTGACTATCACTACACCGGCTTCGGCGTCGACTACCAGCCAATCGTCCTGGGCGATCAGCGTCGAGGCGCGCGGTATGCCGAATACGGCAGGACTGTCTATGCTGCGTGCAACGATCGCCGCATGAGAATTCTTTCCACCCAGGTCGGAGACGAAGCCGCTGAATGTGTGGTCGCGAAACTGCAGCATGTCGGCCGGTGAAATATCATGCGCGACCACGATCATGTCAATGCGGTGGTTGTCCGAGCTGCTAGCGGCAAAAGGGATGATGCGCGCGGTGCCGGTCAAAACCTTCATTACGCGCTCGGCCACTTGCTGAATGTCGGCTTTGCGTTCGCGAAGATAAGGATCCTGGACTTCGTCGAACTGAGCCGACAGTTCTTCAATCTGCGTCAGGAGCGCCCACTCCGCATTGTAGTAGCGGTTACGAATGATGTTCAGCGGCGCTTCGGAAATCATCGGGTCCGACAGGATCATTCCATGCACATCCAGGAATGCGCCCAGTTCGACCGGCGCATCCTTCGGCAGGTTTGCCCAGATGGTTTCCAGTTCCTTGTGTACGGAGGCGATGGCCTGCACCAGGCGTTGCACTTCCGTTTCCACTTGTTCCTGAGCGACCAGGTAATGCTTGATGTCGAGCGCAGCGTGCGCAAGCAGATGCGCTCGGCCAATTGCAATGCCGCGCGATACCGCTATGCCGTGGAGTGTGAAGGAAGCCATTGTTCTGTCTTGTCGGTCTTGGGTTATTCCGGTTCGCCAAATTTGTTGTTGATTAATTCAATCAGCGCCTGCATGCATTCCCTTTCGTCTGAGCCGTCTGTTTCAAGGAGCACGGTGGAGCCCTTGCCTGCGGCGAGCATCATGACTCCCATGATCGACTTGGCATTTATGCGCTGCTTGTTGCGCGTCATCCATACTTCGCAACGGTATTTAGATGCCAGTTGCGTCAGCTTGGCGGATGCCCGCGCATGCAGTCCGAGCTTGTTGATTATTTCGATTTCTTGTCGCGTCATGTCATGATTATCAATGAAAGGCTGCAAGGGAAACAACATTTATAAAGGGGAAAGCTGCAATTGGAATAAACGCCTCGCCCGACTCTGCGTGACAAACAACGTGCATTTTCCCGGGTCAGCAATGATCAATCCTGACCGCGCCGCTTTTGCCGCCTGCCAGCGCTTTTTCCATGACGGTGTCCAAATCGTTTTGCCGGTAGGTAATCGCTCGCAACAGCATTGGCAGGCTGACACCTGCGATCACTTCGACGCGGCCGTGCGCTGCAAGGAGGTGGCAGCAGTTTGAGGGTGTGCCTCCCATGACATCGGTAAGCACGAGAACGCCCGAGCCGTCATCCAGGCGCGCAATCGCTTGCGTTGCGATGGCATTGACATCAGCGGTATCCTGATCCGCCGAAACATCGATTGCCTCTATTCGCTCGTGCTGGCCTTCGAACATATGCGCAGCCGTGGCCATGAAGGCCTGGGCCAGGGGTGCGTGCATCAGAAGAAGAATTCCTACCATTTTTAAGCCTGCCTGGCGCTGCAATCCCAATGACAATAAGCAATATGCATTATCCGTGTTTCAGAAAATATTGGGCGTAAATTGGAGTATACATATAAAAATTCCACAATATACTCAAAGGCTTGAAGCAAGTAAGCCAATGCTTGCCGATGTATTTTAATGAGTTCCCTAAATAGGTCAAAGCGCTTTCTCAAGAGCATCCATGAACATGCCGGCAACATCGAACCCGGTCTGGTCGGTGATTTCCCGAAAGCAGGTTGGACTGGTCACATTCACTTCGGTCAGATAGTCTCCTATGATATCCAGCCCCACCAGCAACAGGCCGCGCCCCGAAAGAATCGGCGCTAGCGTCTCGGCAATCTCCCGATCGCGTGCCGACAGCGGTTGGGCCACGCCGGTTCCGCCTGCAGCCAAGTTGCCGCGTACTTCTCCCGATTGAGGAATCCGCGCCAGCGCGTAGGGAACTACCTTGCCGCCTATAAGAAGGACGCGTTTATCGCCCATCGCAATCTCGGGAATATATTTCTGCGCCATAATGGTGCGGGCGCCGTTTTGCGTGAGCGTTTCGATCGTGGAGCCGAGATTCAGCCCGTCTTCCTTGATCCGGAAAACACCCGCGCCGCCCATCCCATCCAGCGGCTTCAGAATGATGTCCTTATGTTCGGTATGGAAAATGCGCAAGCGGCCTTCGTCGCTGCAAACCAACGTGGGGGCGGTGAATTGCGGAAACTGAGCGATTGCCAGCTTTTCGTTGTGGTTGCGGATCGCATCGGGCTGATTGAACACGCGCGCGCCCTGCAATGCGGCCAGTTCGCACAGATAGGTTGCGTACACGTATTCCATGTCGAATGGCGGATCCTTGCGCTTGATGACCGCATCGAACTCAGCCAGTTCCCGCTCCTCCACGCCACCTGATCGGAACCATTCGCCGCTTTGCTTGCCGGTCAACTTGATGCGCGCAACGTCGGCGACAATGCGACGCCCCTGCATCGCCATGTCCTTTTGCTGAAAAGCGTAAATTTCATGTCCGCGCCTGTCCGCCTCCGCCATCATGGCGTAGGTGGAATCTTTCCAGACCTTGAAGCTGTCGAGCGGATCGGCAAGAAAAGCAATCTTCATGATCATTCGCTCTTTATGTTTCCGGATTCGGGTCGGTCTTTTCCAGTTCGATCGATGCCGCCAGAAGCGCCAGCCTTGCAACCACGCCGTACATATAGAAACGGTTTGGCGCGGTGGTGCCGGGAGTAGCCTTCATGTCGGGTAGCGCGTGCGGCTGTGCGAATGCCAGCGGCACAAAATGAGCGCCGGGCGCGTTCAGGTTTTCGGTGATGCCGCGTTCGGCATGAACGCGATAGAATCCGCCGACCACATAACGGTCAATCATGTAAACCACCGGTTCGGCGACTGCGTCGTTGATGTGCTCGAACGAATGGACGCCTTCCTGGATGATGACGTCTCGCACTTCCAGTCCCTCTTTGCCCACTGCCATCTTGTTGCGCTGCTTGCGGTTCAACTCCTTCACTTCGCTCGCATCCTTGACTGTCATGATGCCCATGCCGTATGTGCCGGCATCGGCCTTGACGATCACGAATGGCGTTTCCTTGATCTTGTATTCCCGGTATTTCCGGCGGATTTTCACCAGAACCGAGTGAACGGCAGCAGCAAGGCATTCCTCGCCTTCATGTTCGCTGAAGTTGATGTGGCCGCACTTGCCGAAAAACGGATTCAACATCCACGGATCGACGCCTATCAGCTTGGAGAATCGTTTCACCACATCGTCATAGGCCGCGAAGTGATTGCTCTTGCGCCGTACTGTCCAGCCGGCGTGAAGCGGTGGCAGAAGGGCTTGCTCATGGATGTTCTCAAGAATCTTCGGGACACCCGAGCTCATGTCGTTATTCAGCAGGATAGTGCAGGGATTGAAGTCCTTCAGCCCGACTCGGCGCCCGTTATTGATGCGCACCAGCGGCTCCAGCAGCAGGTTGCTTCCATCCGGCAAATTGAGAGGCGTGGGTCCCGTAACTTCTTCCGAAAGCGATCCGAGACGCACGTTGAGACCCGTCTGGCGCAATATCTTGATCAGGCGCGCAATATTTTGCAGGTAGAACGTGTTGCGTGTATGGCTCTCCGGTATCAGCAGCAGATTTTTTGCATCGGGACAGTATTTCTCAATTGCCGCCATCGCCGCCTGCACCGCCAGCGGCAGCATTTCGGCCGACAGGTTGTTGAATCCGCCGGGAAACAGGTTGGTATCGACCGGAGCGAGCTTGAATCCGGCGTTGCGTAAATCGACCGAGCAATAGAACGGGGGGGAGTGATCCTGCCATTCCAGACGAAACCAGCGCTCGATTGCCGGGGTTGCGTCAAGAATCTTTTTTTCCAGCTCGAGCAGGGGGCCAGTTAATGCGGTAACAAGATGGGGAACCATAGAAACCTTTTCTATTTTTATTTACGCACGACATCATTTGGCCTGAAAAGCTACCGGACGGCAACAAATACTTAGCCCGCAAATGCGTATTATTGTAAGTGATCTTATGGGGGCGGCATTCCATTTTATCAAGAGGTTTCATTACAAAATCATGATGCCAACATGGAAATAAGGATTGACTCGTCTTCTCGCAAAAACGAATTGAAGCCGTGTCGGCCTTGGGAACCGGCTTGATTAAAGACAGGAATGAAAAAAGCGCCTCCGAAGAGGCGCTTTGAAAAACCTGTTTCTACAGGCAATAGACCGCCAGGATCAGTAGTGGTAGGCGGACTCGCCGTGGCTTGAAATGTCGAGCCCTGCGCGTTCGTCATCTTCGGTGACGCGGAGACCGATAATCATGTCTACCAGCTTGTACGCGATGATCGAAACGACTGCCGACCAGATAATCGTGATGCCGACAGCCTGCGCCTGCACCCAAACCTGGCTTGCGATCGAGTACGGGTCGGTCGACATCTTGTTGGTTACATAGTCGAAGATGCCTTGTCCGCCGAGGGAGGGCGAAGCGAACACGCCGGTAAGAAGCGCACCGACAATGCCGCCCACGCCATGTACGCCGAACACGTCGAGCGAGTCGTCTGCGCCGAGCAGGCGCTTCAGGCCGGTTACGCCCCACAGGCAGATTACGCCGACCAGCAGGCCGATCACCAGTGCACCCATCGGGCCAATAAAGCCGCAGGCTGGCGTGACGCCTACCAGTCCGGCAACTGCTCCGGACGCGCCGCCCAGCATCGAGGGCTTGCCTTTAATGATCCATTCGCCGAAAGTCCATGAAGTAGCGGCTGCGGCAGTAGCCAGCAGTGTGTTAACGAATGCCAGAGCGGCGACGTCGTTCGCTTCCAGTGCGGAACCGGCGTTGAAACCGAACCAGCCTACCCACAGAAGCGATGCGCCAATCATGGTCATGGTCAGCGAGTGCGGAGCCATCGATTCCTTGCCGATACCGATGCGCTTGCCGATCATGTAGGCGCCGATCAGGCCGGCGACTGCAGCATTGATGTGTACGACAGTACCGCCAGCAAAGTCGAGCGCACCCTTCTGGAACAGGAAGCCAGCCTTGGCCGTTTCGGTCGCAAGCGTTTCGGCACTTTTTATCGCATCAGGGCCGGTCCAGAACCAGACCATATGAGCAACAGGCAGGTACGAAAACGTGAACCAGATCACCATGAACAGCAATACGGCGGAAAACTTGATGCGCTCGGCAAATGCGCCGACGATCAGGCCGCAGGTAATGGCTGCGAAAGCGCCCTGGAATACGACATACGCGAATTCAGGAATGACCACGCCTTTGCTGAAAGTTGCAGAAGTGGAAAATGTTGCAGCAGACGCATCCCAAATGCCTTTCAGGAAGACGCGGTCGAATGAGCCGAAGAAGCTGTTGCCTTCGGTGAAGGCGATTGAGTAGCCGTACAGGCACCACAACACGATAATCACCGAAAAAGTCATGAATATCTGCATCAGTACCGAAAGCATGTTCTTCGAGCGAACCAGCCCGCCATAAAATAGCGCCAGGCCCGGGATACTCATAAGTATTACCAGAACGGTACAAGTCATGATCCAGCCCGTATCCGCCTTGTTGGGCGTAGGCGCGGGAGCTGCAGCAGCATCGGCTGCGGGTGCCGCCGTCGCTGCTGTGGCTGCCGAAGCGGCTGGTGCGGTTGCTGTTACGGCTGTCGAAGCTGCTGATGCGTCGTCTGCGGCCCATGCGGGCGCTGAGAATCCGAGCACGAACATCAGCGCCAGAATGGCGGTAATGCTGGAAATTATTTTTTTCATTACATTCTCCTCATAATGCTTCATTGCCGGCTTCGCCCGTGCGGATCCGAATGACTTGTTCCAGATCGGAAACGAAAATCTTGCCGTCGCCGATTTTTCCGGTGCGAGCTGCCTTGACTATGGCTTCGATTGCCCGATCGACCAGGTCGTCGCTCAGCGCGGCGTCGATCTTGGTTTTAGGCAGAAAGTCGACAACATATTCCGCGCCGCGATAAAGTTCGGTGTGGCCCTTTTGCCGCCCGAACCCCTTGACTTCGGTTACGGTAATACCGGTTACTCCTACGGCCGATAGCGCTTCGCGAACCTCATCGAGCTTGAACGGCTTGATAATTGCGGTGATCATTTTCATGAAGGACTCCCTCAGAAAGTTTTGGTGGCGGTAAGAACCAGAGCGGTCTTGCCAGTGAAGCTGCCAGATGGGGTGCGATAAAGTGTCTTGTCTGCGTCGGTGCCGATTCCTGCCAGGCTGAAGTTAATGCCGACAAATTCCTTGGATACGCCGATCTTGTAATCGGTATAGCTGAGATTGGAATTGTTCTTGAACATCTGATGGCCCGCGTGCAGGTTCAATGTATAGCCGCTGCCGAGATCGACGTCGGCACCGACATCAAGGTAGCCGCTGTTCTTGCTGTCTGGGACGCCAAACGTATTGGTCAGAGCATTCGAGTACTTGACATAAGCCGGGCCATATCCAACTTTGCCGTAGAGCTCGAAGGTATTGGCATTTGTAGATAGGTTGTTGTCCGGATACCAGTAATACAGTCCACCTACGTCATAACTGAAGCCGCCGCCGATGTCCCCTTTTTTGCCTGCGTAGAGATCAACTTCAACATTCTTATTTCCGCCGCCGGAATCCTTTACCCATTTGATAGTGGAAAGCCATGTTCCCGCGTACAGGCCGGTTGGATTGTTGACGAAATCAGCGCCGCCTTGCAATGCCGGATCAAGGCCAGACTGGGAAATGCCGCGATAGCGGTAATCGGTGGTAGCACCAATGTTAAAGCTCAATTCGTTGTCCGGTTTTTTTTCTTCTGCCATCGCGAATGAAGACGCGAAGATGGCAAGAACTGCAGTGGCAAGAATCGTTTTTTTCATGATAAGACACCCTTCTGTTATGTTTAGAAATAAACCGGCTTGGTTTAATGTCATAAAAGCAGAATCCATGCCAACCATCTTTTTAAGATTGCCATTGCCTTAAATCAACAATGGTTTCAGACGGGCTGAAGAGCGAGAAAGCCATTTCGGAAGCAACCAGAAGTTAAAGCCGATTTCATGCCACTGGCGTTCGCAACTGCACTTTTGTGGTGCGTCGAAAGGAGAATTAATAATGGTTGCGAGAGCCATAAAAGCGTTCTGGACCTTATCCCACACTGTCCGGTCGAAGGCTCAACGAAACTATAGGGCGCGTACACGACGATATAACTCGATGTCTGTCCTGATGGCTTGATATCAGGCAAGTAAGGGAACAGGGCCATCATATTATTTATTGATATCGAATCAACATATGCGGCTTCTTCTTGGTCCTGCGCCTTTTGGGGCAGGCATGTTTCGGGCAAAGTATTTGAATTCGGCAGGATAAGGAGTCTGATTTTCTTTATGGAAGCGCTGCCGGAGAAAACCGGGCTATGCTTGAATTCCAATCTTTTTGGCTTTAGTATTGATCAGTCAGAATTTACATTTTAATAATTAGTGGCTTACATCGTATTGCTCAATAAGGACCTGGTTGGCTGGGCTTCTTTTTCATGCAGAAGCGTCAACAATTTGCCGGCTTGGCTAGCGGTTTATTATTCGTGATAAGTTTGTGCAATGCATGACTCGCCCTGGCTAGGGCAAACCGATTTGGGCGTTTTTTTATCATTAGCCCGAAGAAATAATGTACTTAAATGGTGCAAAGGGAAAACAAATGGACACGAAATCTTTCTTCAATGATATTCAGGGCAAGGTCAACCAGATGCTGGAAAACTCACCGGCTAAGGATATCGAGAAAAACATTCGCGCTCTGGTGACGCAGACGTTTTCCAAGCTTGATCTGATCACGCGTGAAGAGTTCGACGCTCAGACACTGACTTTGGTCCGAATTCGCGAGCGTCTGGATGCTTTGGAGAGAAAAGTGGAGGCCTTGGAATCGACGGCAGAGCCGATAGACACGACCTTGCCTCCGCTATAAACGATGGGTTCGGCTAATCTTTGATCAAGATATTGGCGAGTCTGCGTATGCTCGGCCAACTGTCTATGTGTTCCTGGCAAACGGCTTGCCGGGCTTTGCCGCCGTCGGGCCTTAATTGCTTTTTGCTCGCGGCGCGTTCTATGTGAACTGAAGAAATAGCCGCCTTCGCATCTCCTGCAAGCATCTGGCATTATATTGCCATAATAACATGTTATTATGGCAATATTTATTTATTACAAGCTGGAGCTATGGACTACTCTTGTCCTTTGTGCGGCGCGGACCTGACAAGCCGGAGGGTACCCAGGCGGCGTATGGCAGATGCAATTCCTGAGACGGTTTGGTGCTTGGTTTGTCCTGCATGCAATGGTGCGCTCAGTAATAATGAGCATCCAACTGAAACGGCTTTTACCCCCGCAATATTTTTATTCAGTTTTATGATTGTTGTTTTTTATTCAATGCTGGAGGTGGATCATTCAAGGATCGTAATTTACACATGCCTATGGGTTTTCCTGGTCGTGGTCGGCACTTTTATGAATATCTATGTTGTTCCAAAGGATTGGAAACGATATTCGCCATGGTCCCGTGAAGAGGAAGAAGAATGAGTCTGGCTGTCCTCAAAAGCCGTGCATTAGCAGGAATGAGCGCGCCTGAAGTCACGGTTGAGGTGCATTTGGCCAATGGTCTGCCAAGTTTTACCATCGTTGGCCTTCCCGAGACCGAGGTCAAGGAGTCGAAGGATCGCGTGCGCGCCGCGCTGCAAAATGCCCGCTTCGATTTTCCAGCGCGCCGCATTACCGTCAATCTAGCCCCAGCCGATCTGCCGAAAGAGTCCGGTCGTTTCGACTTGCCGATCGCACTCGGTATTTTAGCTGCCTCCGGACAGGTTCCGTCCGATTCACTTGATGACTATGAATTCGCCGGCGAACTGTCGCTATCCGGCGAACTGCGTCCGGTGCGCGGCGCACTCGCTATGACATTTGCGATTTGCCGCGGTGATGCCGTATCAGGACGGCGGCGGGCTTTTATTTTGCCTCGCGGCAATGCGGATGAGGCGGCATTAGTAGCCGACGCTACAATTCTGCCGGCTGGGTCCCTGCTTGAAGTGTGCGCTCACTTAAGTTCTATCGAGCAGAAAACAGGTATTTTGCGGCATGTTGCTTGCGCAGAAGCATCCTTGCCAGCGTATGCCGACTTTGCCGATGTCAAGGGACAAATGCAGGCCAAGCGCGCGCTCGAGGTGGCGGCAGCCGGAAGGCACAGCGTGCTGATGATCGGTCCGCCGGGCACGGGCAAGACGATGCTTGCCGCTCGCTTTGCCGGTATCCTGCCGCAAATGACCAATGGCGAGGCACTGGAATCGGCTGCGATTCAATCACTGGCCGGTCGCTTTTCCATTTCACAATGGAAAGTACGTCCATACCGTGCCCCGCACCATACCGCGTCCGCCGTCGCGCTGGTCGGCGGCGGCAGTACGCCGCGCCCAGGTGAGGTTTCACTTGCCCATTGCGGCGTTCTTTTTCTTGATGAACTGCCCGAATTCGATCGGCGCGTGCTCGAGGTGCTGCGGGAGCCGCTTGAATCTGGCCGCATCACTATTTCGCGCGCGGCACGCCAGGCCGATTTTCCAGCGCGGTTCCAATTGATGGCGGCCATGAATCCATGTCCATGCGGTTACCTCGGCCACGTTTCCGGCAAATGCCGTTGCACACCGGATATCGTGGCTCGTTATCAAGACCGTATTTCCGGCCCGCTGCTGGACCGCATCGACATGCAGATCCAGGTTGGGCAACTGGATCAGGACGTGCTGATGAAACAGTCCGACGGCGAACCGTCGGCCGCGATTGCCGCACGAGTTGAACGCGCATTCCTGGTCCAGCAGGAACGCCAGGGACAGACCAACAATCTGCTCTCGACGAAGGAAATCGACAAGCACTGCAAGCCGGACGCGGCGGGTGAGCAATTACTGCGCAATGCGATGACGCGACTGAACTGGTCGGCGCGCGGCTACCACCGCGTACTGAAAGTCGCGCGGACGATTGCCGACCTTGCCGGAAACAGTTCGGTTGAGCAGATGCATATCGCAGAGGCGATCCAGTACCGGCGTGGACTGAAAGAGCGCTGAAGCGCCATAAAACAGTGCGGATAATGATCGTGCGTTTGCCAAATACACATTAATAGCTGCTTTGACCGTGGTATGGTTGAAACAGAAAACATCAGGAGAGATTCTATGCTGGTTATTTTCAAGTCAAAGGCTTCGGGCGACATCATCATGTATGAAAAGAACGCCAAAGTGATTCTCGACTTGTTGAACAGGGATACGAAAAGCGGCATCATCATGGCGGAGGAAACTGCCTGGGCGATTGACGTGCTGGAAAAGGAAGTTGAAAAAAGAAAGGCCGAGGAGGCTCTTGAAAAGGCAAGGGAAAAGGAGCAGCGCGAATTAAAGGAAAAAGAAAAGGAAGAAGGCAATAAGGACAAGGAAGATGAAAGAGAAAAACTTCCCAAAGTCGCACCTGTCAGCTTTTCGGCTCGCGTTTACCCATTTCTGGAAATGCTGCGTGCGGCGCACAAGAAGAACCGCGAAATCGTTTGGGGCGTCTGAACGCTCTCATTCATGCTTTTGTTCGATCAAGACCGGTCAATCGTTTTGCACCGGCCGGAATAACTCTTCTCGGGCCGGGATAATGTACTCGGCTGGCCGCAAGTCCTTCAAAAACAATGGCATCAAGTTACCCTATCCGCGATAATCGCTGTTTTCATTATTTTCCGCATCATGCCTATCCGTCTTATCGTCGGCCTCGGAAACCCCGGGCCGGAATACGAGCAAACACGTCATAACGCCGGTTTCTGGCTGGTAGATAATTTGGCCGGTTCGCTGCCGGGATGCAGGCTTCAGCGCGAAGCGCGCTTCAAGGCGCTGGCGGCAAAAACCCGCATCGCCGGCGAGGAAATATGGTTGCTGGAGCCGCAGACGTTCATGAATCTTTCCGGGCAGGCGGTCGGGGCCTTGGCACGTTTTTATAAGATTGGGCCGGATGAAATCCTGGTGGTTCACGACGAGCTCGACCTTGCACCGGGTATTGCGAAAATCAAGAAGGGCGGCTCATCCGGGGGGCATAACGGCCTGAAAGATATCACTGCCGCCCTCGGAACGCAGGAATACTGGCGTCTTCGAATTGGAGTCGGACATCCGCGCACGCAGAACCTCAATCAGTCAGTAATCGACTATGTTCTCAACCGGCCGCGCAAGGAAGAGCAGAACTTGATCAATCAGGCGCTGGAAAGAAGCCTGGAAGTGATTCCGTTGCTGTGCGAGGGAAAGTTCGATGCCGCGATGGTTCGGTTGCACACGGTGCGCTAGGACGCCTGGCTTAATCTGGGCTTGAGCCGGAACTCGCTCATTCCGTAAAGCAGAAACAGGATTCTTTTCGCGCGGGCCGCGATTGCCTGCGGTTCACATTCCGCAAATAAAGGCAAAGGCACTGGCTGGCTCCGAGGCCGATATCGTTCTCGGCAGTGAGATAAGTGGGAATGCCCTGCAAAAAACAATCCCCTCTGAACAATCGTGCTCAGAGGGGATGGAGTGCGCTTCGCGCGACTGATTCGCTGCCGTATTACTTCGCCGGCGGTGTTTCGCCTGCGGCGGGAGCCTCTTCCGTAGCTTCCGGTGCTGCTACAGTAGGAGCCGACGCGTTGGCAATCGCCTTGCTTGAATCGCTATCCGTAGCGGCAACGCCGGCCGGAAATTTGATGTCGGACAGGTGGATCGATTGTCCAACTGCAATAGCGGACAGGTCGACTTCAATGAATTCCGGCAAATCGCTTGGCAGGCAGGAAACGTCGAGTTCGGTTACAAAATGATGGATGGTGCCGCCGGCCTGTTTTACGGCCGGAGAAACGTCTGCATTAACGAAATGCAGAGGTACTTTGACATGGACTTTCTGGTTGGCGTCGACACGCTGGAAATCGACATGCAAAATCAATTGCTTGAATGCGTGTCTCTGGACGTCGCGCAGCAAAACCTTTTCAACTTTTCCGTCGAGCTCCATTTCCAGGATCGACGAATGGAATACTTCGCGGCGGAGAGCATGGTACAAGTTGTTGTGGTCGAGCTTGATGCTGACCGGTGCACTGGTGCCACCGTAGATAATGCCGGGAGTAAGGCCGGCAGTACGCAGGCGGCGGCTCGCTCCGGACCCCTGTTCTGTGCGTGAAAAAGCAATAATCTTCATTGTTGATGCTCCAGTAAATTCAAGACGCTTGGCCTTGTGTTGCAAAATCCCCGCGACCAGGGATTTCAAAAAAGACGCAGCAAATGCTGCGTCCTAAAATTTTGAAAATCAGTCCGTTTCGGCAAACATCGACATGACCGAATCGCCGGTGCTGATGCGCTTCAATGTCTCGGCCAGCAATTCGTCGCACGATAACTGGCGAATCTTGCCGCACTTCTTGGCTGCATCCGTCAGCGGAATGGTATCGGTGACAACCAGTTCATCCAGCGATGAGTTGGTGATTCTTTCAAGCGCCGGACCCGATAGTACCGGGTGCGTACAGTAAGCGACCACCATTTTCGCGCCGTAGTCCTTCAGGACCTCGGCTGCCTTGGTCAGCGTGCCGGCGGTATCGACCATGTCATCCATGATCACGCAGTTGCGTCCGGCAACTTCGCCGATGACGTTCATGACTTCGGATTCATTTGCTCTGGGACGGCGCTTGTCGATGATGGCCAAATCGCAACTGAGGCGTTTGGCGAGAGCGCGGGCGCGCACGACGCCGCCGACATCGGGCGAAACCACTAACAGGTCATTGTAATTTTTCTTTTGCAAGTCACGCAGCAAAATCGGCGATGCATAGATGTTGTCGACCGGGATGTCGAAAAATCCTTGAATCTGGTCTGCATGCACGTCCATGATCAGTACGCGGTCTACGCCGGCGTCTTCGAGCATGTTGGCGACAACCTTGGCCGATATGGCAACCCGCGCCGAGCGCGGGCGGCGGTCTTGGCGGGCATAGCCGAAGTAGGGGATGGCAGCTGTGATGCGTCCTGCTGACGCGCGCTTCAAAGCATCGACCATCAGCATGACTTCCATCAGGTTGTCATTGATCGGCGCGCAGGTCGACTGCACCACGAAAACATCCTTGCCGCGAACGTTTTCGTTGATTTCGACAGTTACTTCGCCGTCGGAAAATTTTGAAACAAACGCCTTGCCCAGAGGAATTCCGAGCTTGCTGGCAACTTTGGCGGCAAGCTCAGGGTTAGCGTTGCCGGTAAATACCATCAGGTTATGGTCAGCCATGGAAAACTACGACCTTCTCGTTACATAAATAAAAAAGCCGCGCAACGCGGAACGATTCACGTCGTGCGGCTTGCAGATATTTTTCATATCGTTATCGGCGTCCTGATTCGACGAGCCAAATGAAATGAGGTGGCAGGGGAAGAAGGATTCGAACCTTCGCATGCTGGAATCAAAATCCAGTGCCTTAACCAACTTGGCGATTCCCCTACGGTTATGTCACGGCGTATATAGCACTTGTCGTTCAACGCCATGCCAAACAAACTTGTTCTTTGCATCCGCCTACGCTTTTAAAAGCGCGTCCAGCGGGTGAGTCTTTATTGCTCTTGCCTTCCAGCCTTTCCATTTGCCGGGCAACTCCTTCAGAACCGCGTCCGCTGCCTGTTCTTGTGAGAACCGCGCGAATACGCAAGCGCCTGAACCTGTCATTCTTGCCTCTGCAAACTGATCCAGCCATTTTACAGCATCTGCCACGGGCTGGAAAAGCCTTGTTGCTACAACCTGTAAATCATTTCTTCCGAAACTGCCTGAATCTGCAATGCCCCTGGAAAAGTCCAACATTTTGACGGGTTTCGAATTCCTTGTCAATTCTTCTGTGCGGAATATTGCGGAAGTCGGTATCGAGACGCCGGGTTCTATGACGACATACCAGCCGTCGGGCGTTTCGATGGGAGTTAAGGTTTCACCTACGCCTTCGGCAAAGGCATTGCGACCGAATATAAAAAATGGCACGTCCGCGCCGAGTTGCAGGCCCATCGCCATGAGTTCAGATCGCGTCAGTCCGGCCTGCCAGAGGTGGTTCAGTGCGATCAGGGTGGTCGCTGCGTCCGACGAACCGCCGCCCAGCCCTCCTCCCATGGGTAACTTCTTGTCAAGCGCAATATCGGCGCCGGGAACAGCCATGCCCGTGCGTTTTTTCAGTTCCGACTGCAACAGTCTGGCTGCACGCACGACCAGGTCGGATTCCTCCGGAACGTCCGCAAGCGGGGTGGTGCGGCGTATTTCGCCATCGTCCCGGTACGTGAAATGCAGCATATCGCCGTAGTCGATCAGTTGGAATACGGTTTGAAGCAGGTGATATCCGTCCGCGCGCCGTCCGGTTACATGCAGAAAAAGATTCAGCTTGGCTGGGGCAGGGCAGTTATGCAGAGTGCTGGGCATGAGGGGGATCCGGTTGCAACCCGGTCAAGGAGCCTGCCAACTGTCTATGACGAGGCGAAGCGTTATGTCGCCTACAGAGGAAGCGTTGCCGCTGCGTTCCATGTCAATGCGTCTGGGGCGGTGCCTTGCCGAGGGTTCTTCTTGCCAAGTGACGTACCGTATGCGCCAGCCCTCGCGCGTGACGACGCTGTCCGCTTGCGGCGAGGCTACGAATGGTTGCCCGTTCGCTGCCACCGCGCAGCCTCGCAGCCAGCCCTGCATGCCTGCTATCGGCAATGGCCAGCCCAGTTCGGAGGCGGCGAGCGCGTCCGGGTCCGCCGCGGTGCGGGGCGGACGTCCCGACTGCTTTAAAGTGGCGGATTCAGGTGTGACATCTATGGTTGCGATTGTCTGGCCGAGCGGCGATGTCAGCGTAATGCCGGTACGGTCGCCGGTCTCGACCCATAAAAAGCCGCCGTGTACCGCCTCATCGTTGCCGTCTCTGGAGAAGTGCATCGAAATGCGTCCGTTAAGGACGATATCGCCAGTGCATGAGAACGGCACTGCTTCCGTCTGGATTGTCTTCTGCTGCGGAATTCCCGCGCAGGAAGCGAGCAGCAAGCAGAGCAGGCCGGAAAGCGCGCTTTTCCCTATTTTTCCGATGCTCATGTTTCCCTTCGCGCTAATTAGCGAAAATACTGGTTTGCGGCAAAGGAACAGGAGTTTTGGCATCGCAGAGCATGCATCCTAAGGAAGAAAATAAATCGCCGTGCACGAAGCCGGCGTTCTTTGCTCTTCATACTATACAACGACGGTATCTTTGGCAACGGCCTGAAGGCCGGCAGGCATGGCCAATCGGTTCCCGATTGAGCAACCACAATCTCTATTTCACAAGCAGGAATACGATTAAGAGCCCTTGATGTGGACAGGAGATAGATATGGCCTTGCCCCACGCAGCTCCAGGCGAATTGATCGATGTTCGGCCTTTGGGAGATCATTTGCGTAATGAGCGCACACATGCCCTTTTCAAAACAGATCAGCTTGAGGTCATCCGGATTGTGCTCCCTGCCGGGGCCGAGCATCCGCAGCATGCGGCCGATGGAGAAATCACCGTGCAATGCCTGGAGGGATCAGTCCTGCTCCGCGCAATGGGGAAGACCTTGCCAATGAAGGCGGGCGACATGCTTTACCTGAAGAGTTGCGAACCGCACTCGGTGGAAGCCATGGAAAATGCTTCGCTGCTGGTCACGATGCTGATAGAGCATGAGCAAAAAGACTGAGAATGCCTTTTAAGCCGAACGCGCTGTTGCGCGAATGGCTGATTTTCAATACCCGATCAAGGCTTGAATATACAGGTCGCCGCGTGTGTTGTTTGCCAGCCATGATCTCAGGATTGAAGTACATTCGGAAATCGCGATTCAAGGCTGGGAACAGCCTTGGTGATATGCTCGACGCCTGATTTTTCTCCTGTTGTTTAAACCTATGCCTGAATTGCCTGAAGTTGAAGTAACCCGCCGCGGCGTCGCGCCTTATCTGGATGGCAAAGTGGTTGTCGGTGTCGCGCTGCGTGCCGAGGGCCTGCGCTGGCCTTTTCCCGCCGATTTGGCCGGGAAAATAACCGGCCGTACGATACGCGCAGTAAAAAGACGCGGTAAGTATTTGCTGCTCGAGTTCGATCACGGCACCCTTATCGTTCACCTCGGCATGTCGGGCCACCTGCAGATATTGCCTCTTTCGGCCCCGGTGAAGAAGCACGATCATTTCGATCTGGTGCTTGAAGACAAGCTGATGCGGCTGAATGATCCGCGTCGTTTCGGCGCAGTGCTTTGGCATGAGCGAGGCAAGGGGGCGGCAGAATCGCATGTTCTCCTTTCCAGCTTGGGAGTGGAGCCTCTCGGAACCGAGTTTTCCGGTAAGCTCTTGTACCGAAATACGCGTAACCGCAAGTCTGCGATCAAGCAAGTGCTGCTCTCAGGCCGCATCGTGGTTGGGGTTGGAAATATTTATGCGTCGGAAAGCCTGTTTCAGGCCGGTATTAATCCGGAAACCCCGGCGAATCGGATCGGACTTGCGCGTTATGAAAGGTTGGCGCAGGCAATTCGTAGCATTTTAACGACAGCAATTGAGCAGGGAGGAAGTACTTTGCGGGATTTTAGCGACCCCGATGGACGTCCGGGATATTTTCAGAACTCCCGTTTTGTCTATGACCGGGCCGGTCAGCCTTGCCTCATATGCGGCAACACGATAAGCCAGATAAGGCAGGGACAGCGCTCAACATTTTTTTGCGCGAATTGTCAGAAATAAAATCCGGTGTTAGTGTGTTGCTTGCCGTCAATGAAAGTATGCGAGGGAGAATCCGTGAGTCTTTTGGTCGAAAAATTCAATGAATACAGCGAATGGCGAAGAAACTTGCTATCGGCTCTGGAGCAGTACAGGGATGAGGTGCATGCATTAAACTTGTCTGACGCTTCCAGTACCCAGCGGCTTGCCAACATGCTCAGCCGGGTCGTCGACGACAAGTTGTCGATTGCTTTTGTATCCGAGTTTTCGCGTGGGAAATCAGAACTGATAAATGCGATCTTTTTTGCCGATTATGGCAAACGCATATTGCCTTCTTCCGCCGGTCGCACGACGATGTGCCCGACCGAATTAATGTACGACGAGACATTTCCGCCATCGATACGCCTGCTTCCGATCGAAACGCGCGCAAGCTCGCAGTCAACCAGCGATTTCAAGGGGCAGGGCAATGTCTGGCAAGTGTTGCCGCTCGATGTCTCCTCGCCCGACGGCATGTTGGAAGCATTCAAGCAAGTCAGTCTGACCAAGCGCGTATCGATTGAAGAAGCGAAGTCATACGGCCTGTACGATGAATCCGACCCGGATGCGGCATTGTCTCTCGATGAGAACGGTTTGGCCGAGGTTTCTCTTTGGCGCCATGCAATAGTGAATTTCCCCCATCCCTTGCTGAAGCAAGGCCTTGTCATTCTGGATACGCCGGGCCTGAATGCGATCGGTACCGAGCCTGAGCTGACGCTGAACCTGATTCCAAATGCGCATGCGGTTCTTTTCATTCTGGCAGCCGACACCGGCGTCACCAAAAGCGATATCGAGGTCTGGCATGACCATATCGGCACCGGAATGGGGCGGATTGTTGTGCTGAACAAGATCGACAGCATGTGGGATGAACTGCGGACTCCGGAGGAAGTGGAGCGGCAAATCAATAGTCAGTGCAGCCAGGTGGCGCAATTGCTGGCAGTGCAACAGAAGAATGTATTTCCGGTTTCCGCTCAAAAGGGACTGGTCGCCAAGATTAACCGCGATCCCGAGTTGCTGGAGAAGAGCCGCCTGCTGGATCTCGAGTATGCGCTTTCGCACGAATTGATCCCATACAAGATGGACATCATCCGCACGCAGCTGGCGTCCGAGATTGCCGAACTGGCAGACGCAAAGCGGACCTTGTTGGCATCGCGCGCGCACGGCAGCGTCGAGCAATTGTTCGAGCTCAAGAGCCTGCGCGGGAAAAATACGAACGTCATCCAGCACATGATGAATCGCCTGGAAGAAGAAAAGAAGGATTTCGACGGCAGTCTGAAAAAGCTGCAGGGAACGCGCGCTGTATTTGCGAGATTGTCAACCGAGGTTTTCACCAGCCTCGGGATGGATATACTGAAAGAGGCAGTCACTCATGCTCGCGATGAGATGCACCAATGCAAGTTTTCCTCCGGTATCCGCGAAGCGGTGCGGCAGTTTTTCGTACAGGCCAGGCACAATTTGGAACTGTCGAACCTGAAGGTTGAAGAAATTCAGCAAATGATGACGGTCATGTATCGAAAGTTTTCCAGCGAACACGGGCTGGCACTGACTACGCCCATGGCTTTTTCGATGGAAAAATATCAGCAGGAATTGATGCTGATCGAAAGCATTTACCAGAAACAGTTTGGCGCGTCGGCGTTGCTGACGACCTCAAGAATGGTGCTGATGCAGCAGTTCTTCGATTCCATCGTTTCCCGCGTCAAGCTCAGCTATCAACAAGCCAATCGGGACGTCGATGCGTGGCTGAAGGTCATCATGGCGCCGCTTGAAACGCAAATTCGCGAACACCGGGATCAGATGAAGAACAGGCTGCAGTCGGTGCAGCGGATTCATGTGGCCATAGGAAGCCTGGAAGAAAAAATCACCTCGTTCGAACTGGTGAAAGCTGATTTTGACGAACAGAAAAGAAAACTTTCAGAGTGCGAGGCAACGCTTAAAGTAGCCATCAAAAAAGAGCAGGTGGAGCTTGCCGCTGCATAATCGCAGTAAAATGCGTGAATGCATTTTCCGGATTTATCCCAAGGGCATGACAGCGACCGGACTTTCTCAGAAAGCCTGATTCGTTGGCAGAAACAGCATGGCCGCCACTCGCTGCCGTGGCAAAAAACACGCGATCCATATCGCATCTGGCTGTCGGAGATCATGCTTCAGCAGACCCAGGTGGCGGCGGTCATCCCTTACTATCAGCGTTTTCTTGTACGTTTTCCCGATATTGCAACTCTCGCGTCCGCTCCTTTGCAGGCCGTGATGGAGCTATGGAGCGGACTCGGCTACTATTCACGCGCCCGCAATTTGCACCTTTGCGCCCAGCGCGTTTTCGCTGAATACGGAGGCATCTTTCCTGCCGATCCTGCCCTGCTTGAGCAGCTTCCCGGAATCGGACGCTCGACTGCGGCGGCTATTGCCGTTTTTTCCTATGGGACTCGTGCCGCCATTCTGGACGGCAACGTGATACGCGTGTTCTCGAGAATTTTCGGGATTGCGGAATTTTCAGGCAGCAAACCGGTGAAGGATGCGCTATGGCGATGCGCAGAAGCGCTTCTGCCGGTGAGTGGAATTGAAGCATATACGCAGGGTTTGATGGATTTGGGCGCGACGGTTTGCATGCGCAGCAAGCCGGACTGCCCATCTTGTCCCTTTGTATCATGTTGCGTCGCACTGGCAAGCGGTCGTGTCGATGAATTGCCGGCTCGCAAGCCGAAAAAGACTTTGCCGGAAAAACGGACCGCCATGCTGGTGATAATCCACGAGAACCAGGTGCTGCTTGAACAACGTCCCGATTTTGGCGTTTGGGGCGGACTGCTGTCGCTTCCGGAGTTGGCGGTTCGTCAGGAAAATGCTGAAGAAGTGGAGCAGCCCGCGTTAGAATTGGCGGCAGCCCCCTATGGAACCGTCAAGTCATGCCTGCAGTTGCAGCCGTTCGTGCATGTATTCTCGCATTTCAGGCTGCATGTGTCTCCGTATCGAATCAACCTCTCACAGCGTCTGAAAATGGCGGCTCAATCGAAACACGTCTGGTATGAGTTCGACCGAATCGACCAGGCTCCTTTGCCTTCTCCCGTCAAGAAGCTGTTGCTTGGAATAGCGAAACCTTTCAGCCAGGATTAGAAGAAAGCGCCCGCGGCGCAGAAGGGCATGCCGGGCATGGCAGATCAGGGCAGTTCTCGGTGACGCACCAGTACGCTTTCGAATTGCTGGAAGTGCTGTGCCAGCCGTTCCACCATATAGACTGAACGGTGCTGTCCGCCCGTGCAGCCTAACGCAACGGTAAGGTAGCTGCGATTGTCCTGCTTGAACGAGGGCAGCCATTTTTCAATGAAGTTGCTGATATCGTTCAGCATGTCCTTTACTTCAGGCAATGCCTGAAGGAAGTCTCTGACAGCCTCGTCCTTGCCAGTCAAGGGACGCAAGGCCTGATCGTAATGAGGGTTAGGCAGGCTGCGCACGTCGAATACAAAATCGGCGTCAAGCGGCACGCCGAATTTGAAGCCAAACGATTCAAAGTGCAGCGTCAGCGGTGCGCGCTCGATTTCTACCAGTTCCTTAATCCAGGCGCGTAGCTTGTTGGCGCTCAGGTTCGACGTATCGATCACATGACCGAGCGTCTGGATATCCGCGAGCATTTCGCGTTCTTCGAGTATCGACTCGATCAGCGTGCGCCGTGCCGAAGAATTCTGGCCGGAATGCGTCCTGTGGGATAACGGATGCGTACGTCGCGTTTCGGAAAACCTGGCCACCAGCGAATGCGTATCGGCGGTCAGAAACAGAACCCTGACTTCATGCCCTTCTTGCTCAAGCTCGGCAATGCTCGTAGGAAGACTGACCAGGGAGAGAGCGCTGCGCGAATCGACCGCGACCGCCAGACGCTGGGTCCCTTCCTCCGTGAATGTGGCAACCAGGCTTGGCAGCAGGACCGGCGGCAGATTGTCAACGCAGAAATAGCCCGCGTCTTCCAGCACGTTAAGGGCTACGGATTTGCCGGAACCGGATATTCCTGTAATCAGGACGATTTGCATAGGGTGAGTGCGGCGTAAACGGAAAGTACGCTTCGATTATTGCTCATCAAGCGTATCACAACATAGTGCAAAACAGGAAAATTCAGTAAATTCTCAGGTTGAATCGGAACCGGATATCGAGAGCGGGCCGGAGTTGCGGCGTCAATCCTTGCTCATTGCCTTTCTCTGCCGTTCCATAAATTCTTCCATGGTATTGAAGCCGCGCATCTGCATGATCGTATTGCGCACAGCGGCCTCCAGCAGTACTGCTATGTTTCTTCCCGCAGCCACTGGAATCACAACCTTGCGGATCGGCAATCCGAGCACCTCTTGTGTCGGAGTGTGCAACGGCAGGCGCTCGATATTTTCTTCGTTGCGCCCCCTGGTCAGGTGGGTGATCAACTTGAGACGCATCTTGCGGCGTACGGACGTCTCGCCGAAAATTGCTCGAATGTCGAGCAGCCCGAGACCGCGTACTTCAAGCAGGTTTTGCAGTAAAGGCGGCGAACGCCCTTCGATCATGTTGGGAGCGATGCGTGAAAATTCGACTGCGTCGTCCGCGACCAAGCCATGGCTGCGCGTGATCAATTCCAGTCCCAGCTCGCTTTTGCCCAAGCCCGATTCACCGGTTATCAGCACGCCGACACCCAGCACATCCATGAACACGCCGTGCATGATGATGCGCAATGCCAATTTTTTCAACAAATAAACGCGCAAATAATCGATGACTTCCGCTGCCGATAGCGGAGTGCAGAAAACAGGGATATCGTTTTCATTGCAAACCGTTAGGATGTCGGTCGGTATCTCCAGCCCACGCGCGATGATCAAGGCGGGAGGATTGCCGTCCACTAGTTCATGCAGCTGATAGGCGCGCGACTCGGGGGAAAGCCGGTCGTAGTAGCTGATTTCTTGCTGACCGAATACCTGAATCCGCATCGGATGGATCAGGTTGAGATGCCCGACCTGATCGGCGGCAGAGGCGCTGTTGCTTGAGACTTGCCGATGGCCGCCCTCCGTTCCGCCAAACCAGTTCAGATTCAGCGCGTCCTTATTTTCAATGTAGAGCTGCTGAATAGTCAGGGTTTTAAAGGCGGCCATGAGGTTCTGCGAAAAGAGGAATATTAAGCGGTCTTTTTCCGGCCCGGTTTCCAGGAGGTGATCAGCTGATGCACTACTGCCGCATCGGCTTCGTCCGACAACACTTGGCGAAACGATGCGTCCGAAAACATTTCAGCCACTTCGGACAAGATCTCGAGATGCTGCTGAGTCACATTGTCAGGAATCAGCAGGAAAATCATCAAATGAACTGCCTTGCCGTCAGGCGATTCGAACGGGATGGGATGGGAAAGACGCACAAATGCAGCCAGCGGAGCCTTTAATCCCTTGATCCTGCCGTGCGGAACCGCAACGCCATGTCCCAGTCCGGTCGATCCCATGCGTTCGCGCGCAAACAGGTTTTCCGAAACGGTTGAACGGGCGATGCCACAATTGTTTTCGAACAGCAGCCCCGCCTGCTCGAAAGCACGCTTCTTGCTCGAGACCTCTAGGTCGAGAACAACATTGTTGCTAGGCAGGATTTTTGCAAGATTGATCATATACGGAAAGTGACGTGTTGCAATTTTGACTGAATTATAAGCTGCTTTACAACCTGCGCAATGCACATTTTTTAATCACGTCTTACAAGTTTCCCGCACAGGCGGGATAAGCGCCCGTGTGCTATTCCATGCAAGGGAAAGCGCCTACTGGCGCGCATTTCGAATATACAGGGGTTGCTGTGCGGATGAAAAATTGCTGCGCCACGGGTTGATGTCCAGGCCGCCGCGACGCGTATACCGCGCAAATACGCCCAACTTCTGAGGTTTACATTCGCGCAGGATATCGATAAATATCCGTTCGACGCATTGTTCGTGGAATTCGTCGTGTCCGCGCATACTGATCAAATATTTCAGCAGGGATTCCTGGTTGATTTCAGGCCCGGCATATCTGATCTGCACGCTGGCCCAGTCAGGTTGCCCGGTTACCGGGCAGTTCGTCTTCAGTAAATGCGAAACCAGCGTCTCTTCAATCGGCGGTTCGTTCTCGATAGTTTTTAATATTGAGGGGTTCGGCGTGTATTCGGTCACCTCAATGTCGAGCCGATCCAGCAGCATTCCCTCCATTTCCCGTATTTTTATATTGGGAAATGCATCAGGCAATGTCAGCGTAACCTGTACCGGTGCGCCAAATCCGGCTGAGAGATCCGCCCGCAGCAACTCGAGCAGCGCCTCGGGGCCTGCCAGCCTGGTCTGCGAAAAAGAGTTCAGATAGAGCTTGAATGATTTCGACTCGATGATGTTCGGCGAACTGGCGGTCACGGTCACGGTCATGATAGCTATTTGCGGCTTCCCACGCATATTCAGCCAGGAAAGTTCATATGCATTCCAGATATCGAGTCCGAAAAACGGCAAGGTGCCGCGAATCGCGAGCGCATCGCGCATCGGCTGGCGCGGCATAGGGAAAAGCAGCGCCGGATCATAGGCGGTCGGGTATTCCGACGGCTTGCCTAGAGGCGAATTCTGTGGGTTATCGGGATGATTCATTCTCAAGATTCAAACAGGAAACCTGTCTTGAACTGTTGATTGGGGCATGATTATGACTTCTTTCCATATTTTTTGCAGGTTGCGTTAGCGAAGCGCATGCCCTTGAAATGATCTCCGGAAGATCAGTTCCCCAGAAACAGCTTATAAACCGGGTTGTTGCTTTCGTTCCAGTTGCGGTAGCCAAGCGTTGCCAGAAATTCGCGGAATGCTTTCATTTCCTTCTTTGGCACTTGCAGGCCGACCAGAACCCGGCCATAGTCCGCGCCATGATTGCGGTAGTGGAACAGGCTGATATTCCAGTTTGGCGCCAGCGCCGACAGGAATCGCATCAGCGCGCCCGGCCTCTCGGGAAATTCGAAGCGATAAAGCAATTCGTCACGCGCCATTGCGCTTTTGCCGCCGACCATGTGGCGGATATGCAGTTTTCCCAACTCGTCGTCGCTCAGATCAATCGTCGGAAACCCCTGCTGCCCGAAATCCGTTGCAATTTTACGAGCCTCGGCGCGGTCCGCGACCTCAATGCCGACAAAGATGTGCGCTTCCGAGTCGTCGCTGATACGGTAATTGAACTCGGTAATGTTGCGCGGCCCGACCAGTTCGGAAAAACGCCTGAAGCTGCCTCGCTCCTCGGGTATCGTGACGGCGAATACCGCTTCGCGATCTTCGCCAACCTGTGCCCGTTCGGTGACGAAACCAAGACGGTCGAAGTTCATGTTGGCGCCGCATGCAATTGTTACCAGCGTTTCGTTCTTCAAAGGCTTTTCGGCAGTCTTGCTGCGTTCAACGTATGCCTTTGCTCCTGCAACCGCCAGCGCGCCGGCGGGCTCCAGAATGCTGCGCGTATCCTGGAATACATCCTTGATTGCTGCGCAGATGTCATCGGTGTCGACCAGAATGATTTCGTCGACATATTTTTTGGCGAGACGGAATGTTTCGCGTCCGACCTGCTTGACTGCGGTTCCGTCTGAAAACAATCCGACATCCGGCAACGTGATTCTCCTGTCGGCTTTCAGGCTGCGCGCCATCGCATCGGAATCGACGGTCTGCACCCCGATAACCTTGATTTCCGGACGCACCTCCTTGACGTAAGCCGCAATTCCGGAAATCAGGCCGCCGCCGCCGATCGCGACAAAGATTGCATGGATCGGGTCGGAATGCTGGCGCAGGATCTCCATGCCGATCGTGCCTTGGCCGGCGATAACATCGGGATCGTCGAACGGATGGACGAATATCAGTTTGCGCTCCTTTTCGAGCGTCTGGGCGTGCGCATACGCGTCCGAGAAGGAATCGCCGTACAGCACGACTTCGACGCTTGCGCCGCCCCGCGCCTTGACTGCATCAATCTTGACCGGCGGCGTGGTGGTCGGCATGACGATCACAGCCTTGCAGCCGAGTTTGCTTGCTCCCAGCGCAACGCCCTGAGCATGGTTGCCCGCCGAAGCACAGATTACGCCGTTCCTCAATTGCGCAGGCGTCAGGTGAGCCATCTTGTTATACGCGCCGCGCAGTTTGAAGCTGAACACGCTTTGCATGTCCTCGCGCTTGAAGTAGATGCGGTTGTCCATTCGTTCGGACAGGATTGGTGCAAGCTCGAGAGGAGTTTCGAACGCTACATCATAGACGCGGGCAGTAAGTATTTTTCTCAGGTAGTCGGTCATTGTGATGCCGGGCAAGGCTAAATAGGGAATGGGACATTATAATCCCGTCAGTTGCAGGCAGGCGCATCGGTGTTGTCAGGCAGCCAGTTGCTATTTTAGATCCCTATTTTATTGAAGGCGAAATGGTCGAATCCGCAGTTCAGTGGTTGCTGCTCTTGCTTGCCGTTCCGCAAGTGGGGCTGACATCGGTTTTTGTGATTTGCTTTATCTCAGCCACATTGATTCCAATGGCTTCCGAGCCCGCGGTATTCGCCGTAGTGGTTGCCGACAACGCATTGTTCTGGCCGGCGATTGTCATCGGAACGGCCGGTAACACGCTTGGCGGCATGGTCAACTACTGGATAGGATGTGGCGCTCACCATGCTTTCGCAAGGGAACGCAAGACGCGCTGGTTCGGCTGGCTCCAGCGATACGGCGCCAAATCGATGTTGCTGTCCTGGTTGCCCGGCATTGGCGATCCGTTATGCGCGCTGGCCGGTTGGCTGGAGTTGCCGTTTTGGCCAAGCGTCTGTTATATGGCCGTTGGCAAATTCTTGCGCTACATAATAATGACCTGGGCTTTGCTGAATATACCGCCGGACTACTGGCGTCAGTTCGCGAGATGGCTGGGGTAAAATGTTGGAATACATGCATGTCCCGCTATTTTTGATTTCAGGCGAAGCAATCCGATAAATTCAGTGTTTTCTTATCTCTCTTCAAATCATAAGTATTGCCGGTGGCCACCGGCCTTGGGGAGGCCTGATGTCTTGTTTTAGTAAAGGATGGGAATGATTCGACACGATTGCGAACTGTGCTCGCAGCAGGGCGGCGATGTTGTTTTCCGTAGTGAAAAATGGCGCGTGCTAATGGTCAATGATGCCGACCATCCTGGTTTTTGCCGCGTGGTCTGGAACGAGCATGTCGGCGAGATGACCGATCTGCAGCCCTTCGAGCGCACGCAACTGATGGAAGCGGTATGGCATGTGGAAGCGGCGATGCGCGCAGTCATGCTTCCTTGCAAGATTAATCTTGCAAGCCTGGGTAATATGGTGCCGCACTTGCACTGGCATGTGATCGCGCGTTATGCGGACGATGCGCAGTTCCCCGCGCCGATATGGGCCACTGCAGCGAGAAAAACCGAGCCTGCCGTGATAGATGAGAGAACCGCATTGTTGCCCCTGTTGGGGGCAGAAATTGTTCGCCGCTTTAAACTGGTGGGCCAGGAACAGGAATCCGCATAGCCGGCGCTCCTGGTTCATCTGCACATACTATTAAAAAGACTATGGCCGAATCCGTACTTCCGTCCACAGCTCCTATTCCGACGCGCCTCATCGTGCATCGCGGATCGCGCAAGCTGGAGATCGCTTACGAACAGGAGGATACATTCATCCTGCCGTTCGAATTTCTTCGGGTTTACTCTCCGTCTGCCGAGGTTCGCGGCCATGGGCCGGGCGAAGAAGTACTGCAGACAGGGAAACGCGACATCGACATCGTGGCGTTTGAGCCGGTCGGCAATTATGGGGTCCAGCCGCATTTTTCCGATGGGCACCAGAGCGGAATATTTGACTGGGTGTATCTGTACTGGCTGGCGGTGAATCAGGACAAGCTATGGAAAGATTATCTGATGCGTCTGGAGCAGGCCGGTTATGCAAACGGCCGGGACGAACCGATGGTTACGATTGAAAAAACGCGACGATGCGATGCAGGCAAGCCATGACTCCGTTTGCACGATAGGACTAAATTGATGGGCAAAACCACTCATTTCGGTTACCAGAAAGTGACCGAAGAAGAAAAAGCGGACAAAGTTGCCGGCGTGTTTCATTCGGTAGCCGGCAATTACGATCTGATGAACGATGTGATGTCGGTGGGAATGCACCGGCTATGGAAAGCTTTTACCGTTTCACAGGCGGCGGTGCGCCCCGGTTTCAAGGTGCTCGACATTGCCGGGGGCACCGGCGATCTGGCCGGAGCATTTGCCAAGCAAGCTGGTTCTGCCGGACAAGTCTGGCTAACCGACATCAACGAGTCGATGCTGCACACAGGGCGAAATAAATTATTGAATATGGGGCTGGTCGTCCCCATCTTATTGTGCGACGCGGAAAAACTTCCGTTTCCGGATAATTATTTTGATCGTGTTACGGTCGCTTTCGGTTTGCGCAATATGACTCACAAGGAAGTGGCTCTCGCGGAAATGCAGCGTGTATTGAAACCGGGAGGGAAATTGCTGGTGCTGGAGTTTTCCAGAGTGTGGAAGCCGTTGCAAAACCTGTATGATACTTATTCTTTTTCGGTGCTGCCGTGGCTGGGCAAGCATATTGCGAAGGATGCCGATAGTTACCGCTATCTGGCAGAGTCGATTCGCATGCATCCCGATCAGGAAACCTTGCAGAGAATGATGCAGGTTGCAGGACTGGAATGTGTCCGGTATTTCAACCTGAGCGCAGGAGTGGCGGCACTGCATACCGGAATAAAACTATAAAAGTTACAAATGGAGCACTCATGAAAAATTTTATTCTTACCCTGATGATAGTCTTGGGAACCATGTCCATGGTCTTGGCCGAAGCAGAGGCAGCGCGCCTGGGAGGAGGACGAAGCTCTTTTGGAAGGCAATCCCAAAGCGTGACGCGGCAGGCCCCGATGCAGCAAAGCCAGACCGCAAAACCGGGCCAGCAAGCAGCTCCCGCTGCTGCTCCAGCCCCTGCTCCCGCTGCGCCGCAGCGGCAGCCAAGCCGTTGGGGCGGCATGCTGGGCGGTGCACTGCTCGGATTGGGCCTGGGGGCCTTGCTGTCGCAGATGGGTATCGGAGGAGCGCTGGCGAGCGGAATCAGCACGATTCTTCTGATTGCCTTGCTGGGTTTTGCAGCCGTGTTCATTTTTCGCATGTTCCGCCGCAAGACCGAGCATGACGAGCCGCGCTCGGCGTTTGCCGGAGGATATGGATCAACCGGCACGCCGGAGATAGGTTCCGGCCTTGGGCAACAGAATCAGCCGGCCGCCTTTCAGGCGGAACACCCGCCCGTTTCCGGCGGTAATGCCGCTGCTCCCGTACCTTGGGGCGTACCGGCCGACTTCGATGTGCCCGCTTTCCTTCGTAGCGCCAAGACCTATTTCATCCGATTGCAAGCGGCATGGGATAAAGCGAATATCGATGACATTCGCGAATTCACATCGCCGGAAATGTTTGCCGAATTGAGGCTGCAGATCCAGGAGCGCGGCGCGACCCCGAATGTCACCGATGTCGTTGCGCTGGATGCCGAACTGCTGGGCATTGAAACAATAGGCGACGAGTACTTGGCCAGCGTCAGGTTCAGCGGCCAGATCAAGGAAAGCGCACACGTGCCTGCGGAAGCGTTCGTAGAGGTATGGAATCTGGCCAGGCCGACGTCAGGCAAGAGCGGATGGGTTCTGGCCGGGATACAGCAGCACTCCTGATCAGCCGGTTTTTCTCCATCCGGCAGAAAGCATGAATCCGCCCGCCAAGCAAGGCGGGCGGTTTTATTTGCGGACAGGGACTTTTCACAGTCCTTGAAGTCCTCGGTTGCGTTTCGCAGCGTATTTTTCCCAGGCGCACATGAATGGATGATTAACCTCCTCCATATTGCCGGGTTCGTTATGCGCGGCCAATGATATGATTTGCTCTTGGTACAATAGTCCGGATTGCAATCGGCCGGGGGCATTTTCATGCCAGGCACGGTAGGCGTTCATAGTGCAGTCCGATATAAAATGCGTGAAAATCATTTGAGAGGAAACGCCGGATAATGATGAAATTGCTGCGGCTTTTCAATATCCTGCGAGTAGCGATTCGCTATGGCCTGGACGAGATCCTGATCTCTCGTCTTGCGATGCCGTACGCAACAAGGTTTCTTAACGGACTATTTTTCTGGCGCGACATTTCGGCTCCCCGCGGCGTACGGTTGCGGCGCGCACTTGAAGACCTCGGTCCGGTATTCGTCAAGTTCGGGCAAGTTTTGTCAACGCGTCGCGATGTGATGGCGCCCGATATCGCCGATGAGCTGGCTAAGTTGCAAGACCGCGTGCCGCCGTTCGATCCTGATATCTCAATTGCCCAGATTACCAAGTTCCTTGGCAAACACCCGACCGCGCTTTTTGCGCATTTCGAGCGCACGCCGGTCGCGTCCGCTTCCATTGCCCAGGTCCATTTCGCAACCCTGAAAAACGGCACCGAGGTCGCAGTCAAGGTGCTGCGACCCGGCATGAAGCGATGGATCGACAAGGACATGGCGCTGCTTTACGCCGTTGCCGGATGGGTCGAGAAAATTTGGAAGGACAGCAGACGGCTCCGGCCGCGGGAAGTTGTCGCCGAATTCGATAAATACCTTAACGACGAACTCGACCTGATGCGCGAAGCAAGCAATGCCAGCCAATTGCGCCGAAATTTCATAGGGTCGGAGCATTTGATGGTGCCCGAGGTATTTTGGGACTACTGCTCAACCAATGTAATCGTGATCGAACGCATGCATGGCATCCCGGTTTCGCATATCGACCGTCTGATTGAGGAAGGGGTGGATCTGAAAAAGCTTGCCCGTGAAGGCGTCGAGATTTTCCTTACCCAAGTGTTCCGCGACGGTTTCTTTCATGCAGACATGCATCCGGGCAACATTCTTGTATCGATCGATCCGGCAACTTTCGGACGCTACATCGCACTCGACTTCGGCATCGTCGGTACATTGAACGAATTCGACAAGGATTACCTGGCGCAAAACTTTCTGGCTTTTTTTAGGCGGGATTACAGGCGCGTCGCGGAGGCGCATATTGAATCTGGCTGGGCACCCAAGGAAACACGTGTCGAGGAACTGGAAGCTGCGGTCCGCGCCTGTTGCGAGCCGATCTTCGACCGTCCGCTGAAAGACTTTTCGTTCGGACAAGTGCTGATGCGCCTGTTTCAGACGTCGCGGCGCTTTAATATCGAAATCCAGCCGCAATTGGTTCTGCTTCAGAAGACCATGCTCAACATAGAGGGTTTGGGGCGTCAGCTCGACCCTGACCTTGATCTCTGGAAAACGGCCAAACCGTTGCTCGAGAAATGGATGGGCGAGCAGCTTAGCTGGCGCAGCATGCTCGATCAGTTCAAGAAGGAAGCGCCGCGATACGGCCACATCTTCCCGCAACTGCCGCGCCTGGTGCATCAGGCATTGATAAGTGTCTCTCAGCCGAAAAAGGATGAGGCCGAACTGCTGCGGCGCCTGGCTGCGGAACAGGCACGGATCAACCGGACGCTGAACGTCATCCTGTTCTTTGGCTGCGGCGTGCTGGCGGGCATTTTGCTGATCAAGTTGCTGTCCGGTCTGCGCACTCTCCCTTTCTGATTCCGAACCCGGGCTCTTCAGGTTTGCAGCCTGAGAAATTTCTTGCGTGGTCCTGGATTTATCGTGAGAATCAACGACTTGCCGTTATAATTCCCCCATTTTTAAGCCCTGATATCCTGAACTTTGCCTCATGAACGCTCTTCTCTGGTTTGTTATTCTTTATTGGGTCATTTCCGTAGGGATAGGGCTTTATGCAGCCCGTTATGTAAATAATTCCAAGGACTTTGCGATCGCCGGCCGTTCTTTGCCGATGTATGTGGTTACGGCAACCGTATTTGCCACATGGTTTGGTTCGGAGGCGGTGCTGGGCATCCCTGCCACCTTCATCAAGGAAGGCCTGCATGGAGTGGTGGCCGACCCGTTCGGTTCATCGATGTGTCTGGTTATCGTCGGGCTGTTCTTTGCACGTCGCCTGTATCGAATGAACCTGATGACGATCGGCGACTATTATCGCAACCGTTTCGGCAGGGCAGTCGAAGTCATCGTCACGCTCTGTATCGTGGCTTCCTATCTGGGCTGGGTCGCAGCCCAGATCAAGGCGCTCGGACTGGTGTTCAACGTGGTTTCGGGCGGCGCTATCTCTATGAACATGGGAATGCTGATCGGGTCGGCCAGCGTGCTGGTCTACACATTGATGGGAGGCATGTGGTCGGTCGCGATTACCGATTTCCTGCAAATGATCATCATCGTCGTTGGCATGGTCTACATTGGGTGGGAGGTGTCCGGCATGGTTGGCGGCGCGGGTGTGGTAGTGCAGCATGCGCTGGATGCCGGCAAGCTCGAATTCTGGCCTACGCCTACGTCGAGAGAAATGCTATGGTTCGCCGCCGCCTGGATTACAATGATGCTCGGTTCGGTTCCGCAGCAGGATGTGTTTCAGCGGATCGCTTCTTCAAAGAATGAAAAAGTCGCCAGAAATGCATCGATTGTGGGCGGCATTCTCTATTTTCTGTTCGCATTCATCCCGATGTTTCTTGGCTATTCCGCTACTCTGATCGATCCGCAAATGGTTGAAAGCCTGATAGGCACGGATTCGCAGCTGATTCTTCCGACTCTTATCATGACCAAGATGCCGTTGCTGGCCCAGGTTATGTTTTTCGGGGCCTTGCTGTCCGCCATCAAGAGTTGCGCAAGTGCGACGCTGCTGGCGCCGTCTGTGACGTTTTCGGAAAATATCCTGAAGTCGTTGCTGCCTGAAAAAAGCGACAGACAGATGCTGTTCATGATGCGAGCCGTGGTGCTTGTGTTTACTGCCATCGTAACTGCGTTTGCGATGAATTCCGATTCCAGTATCTTTCAGATGGTGGAAAATGCTTATAAGGTGACGCTGGTAGCCGCCTTCGTGCCGCTGGTGTTCGGCTTTTACTGGAAGCGTGCGACCAGCCAGGGAGCGCTGGCTTCGATGATCCTGGGGTTGGCGACCTGGATATTGCTGGAAGTGGCCGCTCCGAACGGATTTTGGCCGCCGCAGCTTGCCGGCGTCTTGATGAGTCTGGCGGGGATGATCGTGGGTTCGCTGCTGCACCGTCCGGTTGCAAGTCCTCCCATTCATGAAATGAGTTCTAGTAATTACTAGAAACAATTTATAATTTAATGTTAATGAATTTTCCGGGAAGACACTATGCCTATTTACGCGTACCTTTGTGAAGAATGCAGTTTTGCAAAAGACGTCATGCAGAAAATGTCCGAGGCTCCTCTGACTGTTTGTCCGTCGTGTGGCAAGCCCGGCTTCAAGAAGCAGTTGTCTGCGCCCGCCGTACATTCCGGAGGCTCAAGTGCCGCGCTTCCGTCAGGCGGATGCTGCGCTTGTCCGATGGCCGGGCTGGGCGGTTCTTCCTGCAGTTAACAATCACGAAACGGCAGGTCCGGAAGGATCCTGACAAAGATGATACGTAAATATTTCATTACCGGCCTTCTCGTATGGATTCCGCTTGCGATTACGGTCTGGGTGTTTCACCTCGTAATTGGCACCATGGATCAGACGTTGCTGCTTTTGCCGGAGGATTGGCGCCCGTATTCGCTGCTCGGGTTTCATGTGCCCGGTTCCGGGGTGATTTTGACAGCCGTCGTCATTTTTGTTACCGGACTGCTGATTCGAAATATAGTCGGCAATTATATTCTACGAATGTGGGAAGGGATTCTGAACCGTATTCCGATTGTCAACTCGGTTTATAACAGCGTCAAACAGGTATCCGACACGCTGTTTTCATCAAATGGCAATGCATTCAGACAGGCTGTCCTAGTGCAATACCCGCGTGAAGGATCGTGGACAATTGCGTTCCTGACGGGTGTTCCCGGAGGCGATGTGAAAAATCATTTGACAGATGACTATGTCAGTTTGTACGTGCCGACAACGCCGAATCCGACTTCGGGGTTTTTTCTGATGGTGCCAAAATCGGACGTAATCGAATTGGAAATGAGCGTCGATGCCGCGCTGAAATATATTGTATCGATGGGAGTGGTGGCGCCGACGTAACTGAAGCCGCCTTTAAAACTGCCGGAATGACGGTCGTGTTTCCGCCCGGGCAAAAGGTTTTCCAACCCATTATTTTCTTTCTGTAGAAATACAGGCAACCAAAAAACACATCTTGAATACAGGCGATTAAATAAAATGTCCATGCGAACCAATTATTGCGGTCTCACTACTGAGGCTTTTCTCGGTCAAACTGTCAGCGTATGCGGCTGGGTGCATCGCCGCCGCGACCACGGCGGAATCATCTTCATCGATATGCGCGATAGAGAAGGCATGGTGCAGGTCGTATGCGACCCCGACAACGCCGAGGTTTTCAAGGCGGCAGAAGCTGTGCGGCACGAATACTGCGTGCGCGTAACCGGTACGGTTCGCAACCGTCCCGAAGGTACCGTCAACGCCAATCTCGTGTCCGGCGCGGTTGAAATCCTATGCGAGCAGCTCGAGGTGCTTAATGCGTCGGTCACGCCGCCGTTCCAGCTCGACGACGACCACTTGTCCGAGACTACCAGGCTGACGCACCGCGTGCTCGATCTGCGTCGTCCGCAGATGCAGAACAATCTGCGACTGCGCTACAAGGTGACAATGGAAGTGCGCAAGTTCCTTGATGCCAACGGATTCATCGATATTGAAACTCCGATGCTGACCAAGTCGACGCCGGAAGGAGCGCGCGACTATCTGGTGCCCTCCCGCGTCAACGCAGGGCAGTTTTTCGCATTGCCGCAGTCGCCGCAGTTGTTCAAGCAATTATTGATGGTTTCCGGTTTTGACCGTTATTACCAGATCACCAAGTGCTTCCGCGACGAGGACCTGCGCGCCGACCGTCAGCCGGAATTCACCCAGATCGACTGTGAAGCCTCGTTCATGAGCGAACAGGAAATCCGCGACTTGTTCGAAAATATGCTGCGTCTTGTGTTCAAGAACACGCTTGACATCGACTTGCCCAATCCGTTTCCGGTCATGGATCATGCCACCGCAATGGCAATGTATGGTTCGGACAAGCCGGACCTGCGCGTCAAGCTTGAGTTTACCGAATTGACAGAAGTGATGAAGGATGTCGACTTCAAGGTCTTCAGCGGCGCAGCGAACATGGATGGCGGTCGTGTAGTCGGCCTGCTTGTGCCGGGAGGCTCGAAGGAGGGTTCGGGTATGCCCCGTTCCGAGATAGACGCTTACACGCAGTTTGTCGCCATTTATGGCGCGCGGGGTTTGGCCTACATTCGCGTCAATGACATATCCAAAGGCCGTGAAGGGCTGCAGTCGCCTATCGTGAAGAACCTGCACGATGCCGCGCTCGAAAAGGTGATCGAATTGACAGGGGCGCAAGACGGCGACCTGATCTTCTTCGGGGCAGACAAGAAGAAAGTGGTGAACGACGCAATGGGCGCACTGCGCATTAAGATCGGCCATTCCGATTTCGGCAAGAAGAACGGGTTGCTGGAGGAAAGCTGGAAACCTCTCTGGGTAACAGACTTCCCGATGTTCGAATTCGATGAAGAAGGCCAGCGCTGGAGTGCTTGTCATCATCCCTTTACTTCGCCGAAGGACGGGCATGAAGACTATCTGGAAACCGATCCGGGCAGATGCCTGTCAAAAGCATACGATATGGTGTTGAACGGATGGGAGTTAGGCGGCGGTTCGATCCGCATCCATAAGGAAGAAGTGCAGAGCAAGGTTTTTCGCGCATTGAAGATCGACGCCGAGGAGGCGCAGGTGAAATTCGGCTTCCTGCTCGACGCTCTGCAATATGGCGCTCCGCCGCATGGCGGGCTGGCGTTCGGCCTGGACCGCATCGTCACGATGATGACCGGTTCCGAATCGATTCGCGACGTGATTGCGTTCCCGAAGACTCAACGTGCCCAGTGCCTGTTGACGCAGGCTCCATCGGAAGTCAGCGAGAAGCAGTTGCAGGAGTTGCATATTCGTCTGCGGAAGGTTGAGCCGGCCGTAAAAAATTCCTGATTCACAGAAAGGAAAGGAGCGCATAGCGCTCCTTTTTTATGAAAGTCTACAAGATTCCCGAATCCGTACTGGTCGTTATTCATACCGCCGATCTGGACGTATTGCTGATAGAGCGGGCCGATAAAGCCGGATTCTGGCAATCAGTTACCGGCGCCAAGGACACGGCGGAAGAATCGCTGTTTGAGACTGCTGTGCGCGAGGTCGCGGAAGAAACAGGCATTCGCGTGTTGCCGGAGGAATCCGATCAGCCTCTGCATTCGAACGATGTGCCATTGCACAACCTGCAGGACTGGCATCTCTCCAATACCTACGAAATTTATCCTGTCTGGCGCTACCGCTATGCTCCGGGCGTGACTAGAAACACCGAGCATGTGTTTGGGCTCATGGTGCCGCGCACGGTACCTGTATTGCTGGCTCCCGCCGAACATGTGCACTACATCTGGCTTCCTTATCGCGAAGCTGCGGCCAAATGCTTTTCCGCATCGAACGCCGAGGCAATTCTGCAACTGCCCTTGCGCATCCGATAGAACTCTTATTTTCCCATAACAGCCGAATCCGGCTGCTCTTTCCGAACTTCTTTTTATCCGGCCGCGAACCGGCGGTACAAATTGCGATCTGGAAATAATTGTTTCCATACGGAACTATTGGCTTGGAGAAACATCAAAGATTACTCATGCATTCTATTAAAGGGAATTCTTAATGAATAATCCGCGCTCTCTGCCATATACAGTCCGCACTGTTCTTGTTGCTGGCATCTCTGTTCTGATTGCCTCCTGCGGCGGCGGCTCAAGCGGCTCAACCGACTCTACCCTAGATGGCTCGAATCAATCGCTGACTACCATACCGTCATCGGCGACAACGGGATCGACGCCAACCACATCAACACCAACCACATCAACACCAACCACATCAACGCCAACCACATCAACGCCAACCACATCAACGCCAACCACATCAACGCCAACGACGGTTGCAGGACCGACCGGTCAGGACGCATCGCTGTATACGCTGGCATTCGATGAGGAATTCGACAGTTACAACGCCAACCTCTGGAACGACCATATCTGGTATGAGAGCTCGAACGCAACCAAGAACTATACGGTTGAAAACGGCGTACTGAAGATATGGCCGCAAAAAGATGCGTCCGGCAACTTCTTCAACCGTGCCATCGATACCGACGGCAAGTATTACCAGACCTATGGCTACTTCGAAATGGAAGCCAAGCTGCCGGTAGGCAAGGGAACATGGCCCGCTTTCTGGCTGTACAACCATGACCAGGCGGCCCACCCCGAGATCGACATCATGGAAGCCTACGCAGGCGGCGTAAGTCCATGGGGCGATAATAACGATCACCCGACGGCTTATGGCACAACGGCGTGGCCTAATGGCGGGGATGCCGGATCCTATTTCAAGCAAAATATGACGCCTGACTTGTCGGCGGGGTTCCATAAATACGGCATGAAATGGGAGCCGAACAAGCTGACCTTCTACTTTGACGGAAATCAGGTTTACACGGTTAGCGCCACCATGCCAAGCCGCATGTATATCCTGCTGGATCTCTGGTATGGCAGCGCTTCCGGTACGCCGGACAGCACCACGCCGACCGGCAAAACCAACTCCTACGAAGTCAACTACGTAAGAGCCTGGAAATTCAAGTAATACCCTTTGCCGGTCATTTGCAGCTTAAAGGCGAGCGCATGCAGTGCAGGCAGACTGCACGGCGCCAATCGGAATGCTAGAGGGTGGTCGGCAGGGTAGCAGTCAACGATTACACGACAGGTATCGGTAATCGAACAAAAATGGCCCCGCGGCGACCGGTTGGCTGTTAAAAAATTGGCCGGCCAGACTATCTGGCCGGCCATTTCATTGCCGCGGACGCTAGAAGAATAATCTATTTAATCTTTGCTTTCTTTCGCAAGTTCTCCTGGTAAGCCTGCAATTTCTTTTCCTGCAGCGATTTCTCGATTTGCGGCTTGAGATCTTCCAGCGCCGGGAATTGCAGCGGCCTTACGTCTTCCAGCTTGATTACATGGTATCCGAACTGCGTCTTTACCGGAGTCGGCGTTATTTGTCCCTTCTGCAGTGCGACCATTCCGTCAGAGAACGGTTTTACGTAGTTGGCGGGCGAGCCCCAATCCAGGTCGCCGCCTTTGGCGGCAGAGCCGACATCTTTCGATTGCTTGGCCAGATCTTCGAACTTGGCTCCGCCGTTCAATTGCGCAATGATGTTTTTCGCCTCTTCTTCCGTGTTCACCAGAATATGGCGGGCATGATATTCCTTGTCACCGTTTTGTGCCTTGACTCTGTCATATTCCGCCTTGATATCGGCATCGCTGACCGGGTTCTTGCCAAGATAATCTGCCATTAACGCGCGAATCAAGATGGATTGGCGCGCTATCTCAATCTGGTTCTTTACAGAAGAGGTGCTGGCCAGTTTTTTCTTGTTTGCCTCCTGAACCAGGATTTCGCGGTTTATCAGGTCGTCCTTGATCAATGCTCGCAACTGCGGCGTATCGGGCTGTCCCTGCGCTTCAAGCTGGTGAACCATTGCGTCGACACGTGCCGCAGGTATCGGTTTGCCGTTGACTACCGCCAGGTTCTGCGCGAATACGGGTAGACAAACCAAAGTAAGAAGGGAAATAAGCAATCGATTGTATCGGATGGTCATCATGGTTCCTTGTTGTGTTGGGATAAATCTGATGGGGCTTTTAAATAATTCTGTTCCTGGCGGTTTGACGAGTGAAGAGTTGTGGGAAAGATTAGATAAACATGCGAAAATTTCCGTATGCCCTAATTGGGCGAAAAAATGCGGCAGCCGTATCCTTTCGCTTCGCCTGAGTTCGCTCTGTTGAAGCCTGCATCCTAGCATCAATAGTGCAAGAAAGACCATAGCTTTACATTTGCTAATAAAGTGAATGAAAGCTTCAATATAAATTTGCAAACGGTATTTAATATAGTCGTTATGGACAAGATGATCATGCTGCGTTTGCAGGCTTTATCGTGAAAAACAGACTTGCCTTCGTGACTCGATCTTTCGAAATGCCAAGCAGCAAGGGACGGCGACTTTCGGTTATCCTCGCACGCCGGTTCGTGCGGTCCGGTGGAGGAAGTGCGACTTGCTTCATCGGACTGAATACAGGGAACAGGTAATGCTTCGTTTTCGCAACCTGCTGATTTGTATTGCGTTCGCGGTTCATGTCGGCAGTGCGTTTGCCGCCGACCCGGCCAAGGTGCTGCGCTATGTGTTTCCTGCCGCCGAAACAGGTTTCGACCCCGCCGTGGTACATGATCTGTATTCGTCGCCGGTGCTGCGTTCTATCTATGAGCCGCTGTTCACTTATGATTACCTGGCGCGGCCTGCCAAGCTGGTTCCGCTGACTGCCGCCGCGATGCCTGAAGTGAGCGACAAGGGTAAAACTTACACCATACGGATCAGGAAAGGCATCTACTTCGCCGCCGATCCCGCATTCAACGGCAAGCGGCGCGAACTGACCGCCGCCGATTATTCCTATGCCATCAAGCGGCTGATGGATCCGAGGATTCGTTCCGCCTGGAGTTGGCTGGTGGAGGGGAAAATAATCGGGCTTGATGCGCTTGCCAAACTCGCCAGAAAAACCGGCACCTTTGATTACGACGCGCGCATCGCCGGACTGGAACTGCTCGATCGCTACACTCTGCGCATCCGGCTGAATTCCCCCGATTTCAACCTTACGCATATTCTTGCGCACTATCCGGCGAGCGGCATCGCACGCGAAGCAGTCGAAAAGTATGGAGATGCGAACGGCCAAGTAATGGCGAACCCGGTCGGCACCGGTCCCTATCGGCTGGCGAGCTGGAAGCGCGGTTCAAGGATCGTGCTTGAAGCAAATCCCGGATTTAGGGGCTTTATCTGGAATTTTCAGGCAGGGAGCGACCCTGAGGATAAAAAGATCGTCGCCGCCATGAAGGGCAAGCTGATGCCGCAAATCGGGCGAGTCGAGATCAGCGTCATACCGGAAGACCAGTCGCGCTGGCTGGCTTTCCGGAATGGCGAAGCCGACCTGTTCAACCTGGATGGCCCGCTAGCTCCGCGCGCGCTGGAAAAAGGAAGGCTTCGTCCGGAACTTGCAGACAAAGGCATCACTTTGTCACGCATCGTCGAGCCGGAATTGAGCCAATACTACTTCAACATGCAGAACCCGGTGCTGGGCGGCCTGACAAAGGAAAAAATTGCGTTGCGGCGGGCGATCGCCATGGCGCACAACGTGCAGGAAGAGATCGACATCGTCTGGAGCGGGCAGGCGATTCAGCTTCAGTATCCGATTCCGCCGGGCATAGTCGGGCACGACCCGCATTATCTGAGCAGCGTCCGCTATGATCCGGCGCTTGCCAATGCGCTGCTCGACCGGTTCGGCTACCGTAAAAACCGGGAAGGATGGCGCACCATGCCGGACGGCAAGCTTCTGACGATCGTCTTTTCAGTTCGCGCCGATTCGACTGGCCAACAGCAGGCCGAGATGTGGAAAAAGACATTCGATTCCATCGGCATCCGTATGGAAAGCGACAAGCGCCCGTTTCCGGAATTGCTGAAAGCGGAAAAACAGTGCCAGCTGATGATGCGCACCAGTCCGTGGATCGCGGACTATCCCGACGGAGATAATTTCATGCAGCTCTTTTACGGGCCGAACACGGGACAGAGTAATAACGGCTGCATGAAGATTCCGGAATTCGACCGGTTGTACGAGCAATCGCAAAAATTGCCGGCAGGGAAAAAACGCGATTTGCTCTATCATAGGATGACGCGGTTGCTTGAAGTTTACGCGCCGACCCGCATCGGCTATGCGCGTTACCGCAATATGCTGGCCCAGCCCCATGTGATCGGCTACAAGAAACACCCGATCATGCACCATGAATGGGTATACATCGACATCGACATGAAGCGATGAGCGGTAGAAAATATCGGCAGGCTGTACCCTGCTACCATTAGCACGATGGAAAAAACATGAACTTCTTATTACGTCTTCTTCTCCTGCCGCTTGCACTTTATTTTCCCGTAGCCGCTGCCGCCGCTCCGGATGCCGGCAGGGCATTGATACCGGTTCTGAGCGCCGATGAAATAGCTCCTCGATGCGAGCGCGAACTGGCTGGCTTGCGGCGACAGGTAGAAGGCCTGGAACAGATGGAGGATGGCGAAAAACACTACGCCAGCAAACTCTTCCAAATCTGGAACCGCCTGCAGGTTGGGCTGGAGGACCTGCAGGGGCCGGTCGAACTCCTGAACAACGTTTCGCCCGACCCGAGGGTGCGCGGCAACGCCGAGCCGTGCATCATCGATATTCATCGTTTTGCAACCGATATCTTTCAGAACGAGGATATCTACAGAAAGATCAAGGAGGCCGTCCCCGCCGATCAGGTACAGAGCAAGCTGCGCCGCGACATTCTGGATGCGTATGAAGATGCCGGCGTATCGCTGACGCCGAAAAAACGGGAGCGCATGAAGGAAATCATCTCTCGCCTTGCGCAGTTGGGGCAGGAGTTTGCGCGCAACGTGCGCGACAACAACAAGCGTCTGTCCTTCGCTCCCGAGGAGATGAAAGGCCTGCCGTCCGACTATCTCGCCAACGCAAAGCGCGACGGCAAGGGAAACTACTCCCTCGGATTTACTTATCCCGAATATCAGCCTTTCATGCAATATGCCGACAGCGGCGCAGCGCGCAGACGCTACCAGTTCGAATTCGTCAATCGCGGCACGCCTAAAAATCCGGAATTGTTGAAGGAGGCAATCACTCTGCGACATGAAATGGCCGGCTTGTTCGGTTATGGCAGCTATGCCGAATTTGCTCTGCGCCGCCGCATGGCCAAGACCCCGGCCGCAGTGGACGGATTCCTGAATGAAGTGCAGCAGGCAGTAACCGAACGGGAAAAAAAAGAACTGGACGAGTTGCGCGCTTTCAAGGCGCAAGCCCTCAACCTGAAAATGGCGGATTCGGCAATCGAACGCTGGGACGTGTCCTATTGGCAGGAGAAGCTGAAGCAGTCGCGCTACCATTTCGATCAGAATGAAATGCGCAAGTATTTTCCGACTGCGGCCGCGATGCCCTGGATCATGGACGTGTCCGGCAGATTGTATGACATCGATTTCAGGCGAGCCGAAGTTCCTGTGTGGCACAAGGATGTCGAGTATTACGACGTAATCGACAAAGTCAGCAGTGCACGGATCGGCGGCGTGTATATCGATATTTTCCCGCGCGAGGGCAAATATGGGCACGCGGCGGCTTTTGGCGTGCGCGGCGCAAGCACGCTGGAAGCACGCACCCCGGTTTCGGTGCTGGTAGCCAATTTCAACCGCGAGGGACTCGATGGCAGCGAGATAGAAACGCTGACTCATGAGTTCGGCCATTTGTTGCACGGAGTGCTGTCGAAGACGCGTTATGTTGACCAAGCCGGAACCAGCGTCGAGCGGGACTTTGTCGAAGCGCCTTCGCAGATGTATGAAGAGTGGGCGCGCCGCATGGAATCGCTGTCGTTGCTGCCGGAATTTTGCCCGAAGGCGTGCCCGGCCGTCGATGACGACTTGCTGCAGCGCATGGAGAACGCACGCAAGTTCGGGCGCGGAATCCGTTATGCCCGTCAAATCCTGTATGCCCGCTATGACATGGCGCTGCATGGGAAAACGGTGGAGGATCCATTGATGTTGTGGCAGCAAATGGAAGCGAAAACGCCGCTTGGCTACGTTCCGGGCACCGAGTTCCCGGGTCAGTTCAGCCATTTGATGGGCGGTTATGCAGCCGGTTACTACGGCTACCTGTGGTCGGAGGTGCTGGCGCTGGACATGCTGTCGCGCTACGATGGAAAACTGATGAATTCGGCTGTAGGCGGCTTGTACCGCAAGACCATTCTTGAGCGAGGCAGCGAATTGCGGGGCCGGAACCTCGTGCGCTCGTTTCTTGGCCGCGAACCCAACAGCAAGGCGTTTTATGATGAAATCGCCGGTCAGCGCGTCCATTGATCTCAGTCCTGTCATTCCAGGAATAGGAAGACTATGCTCGCCTATGTAGTGCGCCGCTTGTGGCAGATGGTTCCGACTATGCTCGGGGTTATCCTGCTGGTGTTCCTCCTGTTCAACTGGGTCGGCGGCGACCCGGCCTATATTCTGGCCGGCAAGATATCGAATCCGGAGCAGATCGCAAATATCCGGCGCCAGCTTGGCGTCGACGAACCTTATTACATGCAGCTCTGGATCTTCATCAAGCAGATAGTCACTTTCGATTTCGGCAACAGTTGGAGCACTGGCGAGCCGGTCTCGCAGATACTGGGAACGCGCCTCGGTCCCTCTCTGACCCTGCTTATTCCGCTGACGATACTGGAAACCCTGATCGCGGTCGCGCTCGCGTTGATGGTTGCGCGCGCGCGCGGTTCTCTCACGGACCGGATGGTCATGATTGCCTGCACGGTCGGCATGTCGATCAGCATCCTGGTGTATATCATCGTGTTCCAGTATGGGTTCGCCTACAAGATGGGGCTGTTCCCGGTCCAGGGATGGGGCGACGGCTTTGCCGAGAACCTGTTCAGGTATTCCGCGCTGCCGATCATTGTCCTGCTCGCGGTCAGCATCGCGCCGAATTTGCGCTTGTTCCGAACCTTCGTACTGGATGAAATCGGGCATGACTATGTACGCACCGCGCGCGCCAAAGGCTTGGGCGAGTCGCGCATTCTCTGGGTGCATGTACTGCGCAATGCAGCCATTCCGATCATTACGTATGTGATGTCGAATCTGCCGGCGCTCCTAATCGGAGCGTTTCTGGTGGAGCGGTTCTTTTCGATTCCCGGCATCGGACGCGAAGTGATCCTGGCCGTCGAACGCAGCGATTTCCCGGTCATCAAGGCGATTACGGTTTACGTGGCCGTTGCGACGATGCTGTTCAATCTGCTTGCCGACCTGCTGTATCAGGCAGTCGATCCTCGCGTCCAGTTGCAATAATATGACTGCCGAACCGATCCCCGTTTCTCCCGGGCTATGGGCACTGGCATGGCGCCGCCTGTGTTCCGATCGGGTGGCGATGGCTTCGCTGTTTGTCCTGCTTCTGTTCTTGCTGACGCTGGTGCTGTCGTCCACCGGGATGGTTGCGGGCGATTGGAACGAAGAAGTAGGGATCAGCTACGCGCCGCCCTCTTTTATCGGCGCGTCCGGGAGTGGCAATGCCGATACAGCGGCCGCCGCAGATCCCCAGCCCCCCGAAAATCCGCTTGATCCGCTCAAGGATGTGCTGCGCGAATTGCGTGCCGAAATGGCCGGCAAGGCGGCACCAGCCGCCGGGCAAGCATCCAGCGATTACGGCATTCGCGACCCACTGGAGAAGGAGCTGGCAGAGATACGCAGCAATCTGCCGGAATCCGGCTTGCAACCGGCCAGGACGAGGCGGGATACGCTGCCGTTCGGCGCAGACAAATGGGGACACGACATTATCAAGAAGACGATCAAGGGGGCTGAGACATCGATCATTGTCGGCCTGGTCGCCGCTCTTTTGGCGACTTTTCTGGGGACCTTATTCGGCGCTCTTTCCGGCTATTTCGGCAAAGGTGTCGACGACGTATTCAACTGGTTTTACAGTGTTTTCACATCGGTACCCTATCTTCTGCTGATCCTGGCAGTGGCGGCGGTATTGCAGAAAAAGGGCGTGCTGACGATCGTGCTGATTCTTGGACTTACCGGCTGGACCGGCGTGTTCCGGCTGGTGCGCGCCGAATACATGAAGCACAAGTCGCGTGAATACGTGATGGCGGCAGACGCCATAGGCGCCTCGCACTGGAGCAGGATGTTTTCGCATATTTTTCCGAACATCAGCCATGTTGCCCTGGTGCAGATGTCGATACTGGCGGTGGGATTCATCAAGTCCGAGGTAATCCTGAGCTTTCTCGGTTTCGGCGTGCCGGTCGGGGTGGTATCGTGGGGCAGCATGCTGAACGAGGCACAGAACGAGCTGATTCTTGGTAAATGGTGGCAGCTGGCCGCCGCCACAGTCGCGATGGCGGTGTTGATCACTGCATTTTCGCTGTTTTCCGATGCGTTGCGAGATGCGCTCGATCCGAAGCTGAAATGACCGCCATGATGATGCCAGACAGTGTGGATAATTTGCTGCAGGTACGCGATCTCCGGGTGCTGTTCATGATCGAGAAGGGCCGCGCTTTCGAAGCGGTGAAAGGAGTGTCTTTCAACGTGCCGCGCAACCGGACGGTCGCGCTGGTGGGCGAGTCGGGCAGCGGCAAGTCGGTTAGCGCCTTGGCAGTGATGGGGTTGCTGCCGCAGGAGAATGCCATTGTCGACTCCACCAGCAGTATCGTGTTCGACCGGCATGAGCTTCTCGCAATGTCGATCGCCGAAAGACGCAAGCTTTGCGGCAAGGATGTTTCGATGGTTTTCCAGGAGCCGATGTCCTCCCTGAATCCTGTTTTCACTGTCGGCTTCCAGATCGGCGAAGTGCTGCGCCTGCATATGGGAATGAATGCGAAGCAGGCGCGGACGAGGGTGGTTGAACTGTTGAATGAAGTCGGGATAGCGGATGCGGAATCCCGCATTAATGCTTATCCGCACCAGATGTCGGGCGGCCAGCAGCAGCGCGTTATGATCGCAATGGCTATTGCCTGCGAACCGCAATTGCTGATTGCGGACGAACCGACCACGGCGCTTGATGTCACGATTCAGAAACAAATCGTCGAATTGATCGCGGCGCTGCAAAAGCGGCGCCAGATGTCGGTACTCTTCATAACGCACGACTTGGGACTGGTGAGCGAGATCGCAGACCAGGTGATCGTGATGCGCGATGGAGAAATCCAGGAGCAGGGCGAAGCCGGCCAGATTTTCAGCGCGCCTGCCAATGCCTACACCAAGGCTTTGCTTCACTGCCGGCCTTCGCTGGATGCGCGCCCGTGGCGCCTGCCTGTGATCGACGACTACCTGAACGGCATCATTCAGACCGAGCTTGAATTGCCCGAGCGGAAACGAGGCTATTCGGAAAATGACGAGCCGCTTCTGGTTGTAAGGAATTTGAGCAAGAGTTTTTTCAGCCGGGAGGGTCTATTCGGCAAGAAGGAATTCCAGGCCGTGAAGGATGTGTCATTCACCTTGCCTCGTGGCAAGACGCTGGGCGTAGTCGGGGAATCCGGTTCCGGCAAGACAACGGTAGGGATGACTTTGCTTCGTTTGCATAAGGCGACCGGCGGCCAGGCATTTTTCGGTGGCAAGGACATTCTGGCAATGTCGTCCCGTGAATTTGCTGCCTACAAATGCCGCATCCAGATTATCTTTCAAAATCCGTACGCATCGCTCAATCCGCGCTTTACTGTCGGCCAGATTCTGCTTGAGCCAATGCGGATCCATGGCATAGAGGCGAACGACCGCGAGCGTTCGGAAAAGGCGTTTCAGTTGCTGCAAAGAGTGGGCTTGAAAGCCGAAGCATTTCACCGTTATCCGCACGAATTTTCCGGCGGACAGAGGCAGCGCATTGCGATTGCACGCTGCCTGACCCTGCAGCCGGAAATCCTTGTTTGCGACGAATCGGTGTCGGCGCTCGACGTTTCGGTGCAGGCACAGGTTCTGAACCTGCTGCAGGATTTGCAGGACGAATTCGGCATCAGCTATATTTTCATTTCGCACGACCTGTCAGTGGTCAAATACATGGCCGACCAGGTCATGGTCATGCATCATGGCGAAGTGGTCGAAACTGCCAATTCGGACGACTTGTACCGCCACCCGGCGCATCCTTATACGCGCTCGCTGTTAAGCGCAATCCCGAAGAGAAGAAATGGATAATTATTGCTTGGGCGGTATCTTGGGACGATATGAAAAGCATAATTGAAACAGGAAGATATTCGGTTGAATTTGTATTCATTCGGAAATAACAAAAATGAGAAATGCCAAAAGCGGTTTCGCAAACCCTCTAGAGACCTGGAACAAACGGTTTGACAGGCAGGAGTATATATTCGGCACGGCACCAAACGAATATCTCGCCTGTCAGGCGGATTTGCTTTCAGCAGGGCAGCGCGCCCTAGTCGTGGCTGACGGCGAGGGAAGAAACAGCGTTTGGTGCGCACAGCAGGGACTGGTGGTGGATGCGTTCGATTTGTCGCCGGTCGCGGTTGCCAAGGCGCAAAAGCTGGCCGCAGAACGGGGCGTCCACGTCAACTATTACGTTTCAGATATCGACGAATGGACATGGACGCCGGAAACCTATGATGTCGTTGTCGTTATCTTCGTGCAATTTGCGACTCCGGAGATGTGCGCCCGGCTGTTTGCCAATTGCATCCGCGCGTTGAAGCCGGGAGGCCTTGTCATCTTACAGGGATATACGCCGCGACAATTGGAGTTCAAGACTGGTGGGCCGTCGATACTAGAGCACCTCTATACCGAGCCGATGCTGCGCGAAGCCTTTTCATCCGTGGATATGGTGGAGTGCCGATTTTACGAGGCGGAGATCAGCGAAGGGACCCATCATTCCGGAATGTCAGCGCTGGCAGGGATGGTGGGGCGCAGGCGAATATAGACCCGCTTTGCTCTTGGACCTATAATCTCGTCGGAGATTTAAGAGCCTGCCAAGTTGAAGCGGATGGTTGAATGCCTCCCTATCAGGCTTCTTCTCTATTTTGCGCAAGAAAAAATACGATTGAGATCGTTGTCACGGCGCGGTATGCAAAGTCGATGAAGCCAACTTGCCGGACGAGCATGCCAGTTTCAGGCTGCTGTTCCTGATTTCCAACAGCTTCTCCGTTTTTGCCATACGAACAAGGCTGCGCAGCGACTCACGCATAAGATGCCTGGCTCGCATATCCGACTTTCCCTTGCAGGTTGCCCGTACCATATCCTCGATAATTCGCTCTGTGTGGTGCATGATTTCACCCTGTTCAGATTAAAAATGAATTGCAGTTATGCAAGTTGCATAAGGGAATTATCATGACTATCTCAGCAGGAAATATTGACAAATCTCAAATTTGTTGCACTGATGGTATTTTTGCAAGTTAATATTCGAGCTTTTGTGCTATAGGCGCAGGGAAAATGTGAACACAACGCGGATTCATGAGCCAGCCCGGCAGAACCGCACAACGAACGGACTGAAAAAAATGGCTTTGGCAGCAACGATATTCAAGGCGGATGTGCAAATTACGGACATCGACAGGAGCTATTACCAGCAGCATGCACTGACGCTAGCCAGACACCCGTCCGAGACAAGCGAACGCATGATGGTGCGCCTGCTGGCATTCATGCGGCATGCCGATGAGGCCCTGTCCTTTACCAAGGGCTTGTTCGAAATCGACGAGCCCGACTTGTGGAGGAAGGATCTGACCGGCGCCATCGACCTTTGGATCGAAGTGGGTCAGCCGGATCCGAAGCGGATTATGCAGGCATGCGGCCGCTCCCGGCAGGTGGTGATCTATAGCTACGGCAGAAACTCGGAGCTTTGGTGGAAACAGGCCGAACCCAAGCTTGACCGCGCTAGAAATCTATCCGTGATCAGTCTGCCGCCATCTGTCTGCCAGTCCCTGGCGGAACTGGCGGAGCGCAACATGCAGCTTCAATGCACGATTCAGGACGACCAGATCTATTTGACGGCAGGGGATAAGGCAGTGCAGGTGGATATGGGACAGGCAGTGCGCAAGTCAACCGAGGCGATCTGAAAGGCCGGCTCAGGGATAGTGCGACCGATAAGCCGGGGCGGAGAACAGTTCGGTTGCCGGCTTGCGCCGACATCGCGATGCATAAGGCGCAAGATGCCGCTCTCTTGGCGCCCCATGTATCGCAAACTGACGTTATTAAGAAGCCAGAACCTTGGTCAGCCAGGCGCTTATGTCGTTAATTTCCGCCATGTCTATCGTGTGCATCATTTGATATTCATGCCACTCGACGTTGTAGCCTAGCGACTGCAGCTTCGCATGGGCGTCTTGCGCGCGCTCGAACGGCACAACCTGATCGATTTTTCCGTGAGCCAGAAATATGGGGGTATCCTGGTTTGCTGCATTCCGCTCCGCATCAAGCGAGTGTATCAATGGAATATAGCCCGACAATCCGATAATGCCGCCTAGTTTTTCCGGATGGCGCAAAGCAGTATGGAGCGCCATTGCGCAACCCTGTGAGAAACCGGCCAGAATGATTTTTTCGGGTTTGATCCCGCTCGCCTCTTCATGAGCGATCAACTGTTCGATATAGCCTTGCGATTCCTTGATGCCCGCAATATCCTCAAAGTCGCCCGCTTCGAAGCCTGCGACGATATCGAACCATGCACTCATCTCGTAACCGTTGTTGGCGGTTACGGGGCGCTCGGGGGCATGCGGAAAGAGGAATCGGATCGATGGACATTTGGACAGATCGAATTCTTTCACTAAAGGAACAAAGCTGGAGCCGTGATCGCCAAGGCCATGCATCCAAATAATGGAAACGGTTGGGTTGGGCCCGGTTTCAACTGCACTGTAATCGAGATAAGGTTTTGTCATTTCTGTACTCGCCGGTTATGGGTGATGGAGGTTTTTTCTTGTACGAGAGGGAAGCCGGTTACTCTTTTTTGCGAAGCGCCGACTTGGGGCGAAATGCCTTGCATACGGCTTCGTTGGTTTCGATGTAGGGGCCGCCGATCAGATCGATGCAATATGGCACAGCCGCGAAGATGCCGGACACGCGCGGCTTCCCATCGGCTTCTCTCAATCCTTCAAGCGTTTCACGGATAGCGTTCGGTTGTCCGGGCAGGTTCATGATGAGCGCTGCATGGTCGGCTGTTTCGCGGATTACCGCGACCTGCCGCGACAAGATTGCGGTCGGAACGAAATTCAGGCTGACTTGGCGCATCTGTTCGCCGAAGCCGGGCATCTCCTTGGTGCCTACCGCGAGCGTTGCCTCGGGAGTGACGTCGCGCCTGGCCGGCCCGGTGCCACCGGTTGTCAGCACGAGGCAGCAGCGCCGGTCATCCACCAGTTCGACCAGCGTTTTCTCGATCTGCTCCCGGTCGTCCGGGATCAGGCGCGTTTCCAGCCGGAACCGGCTGGAAAGTGCGGAGGTCAGCCAGTCGCGCAGTGCCGGAATTCCCTTATCCTGATAGGTGCCCTCCGATGCGCGGTCGGAAATCGAGATCAGTCCGATCAGGATATCGTCCGCTTCACTCGTCATCTTCCTGCTCCTCCGGTTCCTTCTCTTCGACATTTTTCGATCGTAACTGCTTCAGGATCTGGAAAATTTCCCTGTACGCTTTCGGCGGTTTGCTTTCAGCCTGCTCCCTGCGCGCATTACGGATCAGCGTGCGCAGCTGTTGCGCATCCAGTTCCGGATGCCGCTGCAACAGTTCAGTCAATGCGGCATCCTTTGCCAGCAGCTTTTCACGCTGCCTTTCGACCGCATGCATCGCGGCGGTATCGGCTTTTGAAAGGCCTTTCCAACTGTCGAACGCTTTCTGGATCGCGGCGACCTCATCCTCGTTGAGTGTGCGCATTTTTTTTCCGACGAACTGGAGTTGCCTCCTCCGTCCTTCATGATCCTTGATCTGCTGGCATTCGAGAATGGCATCGCGCACACTATCGGGAAGCGGGGCGCGTTTGACCCGGTCCACCGGCTCGGCGACCAACTGCTCGCCAAGTTTTTGCAGCGCTGTCATGTCGCGCTTAAGCTGCGACTTGGAGGGGCGATCGTATTCTTGCTCAAATTCTTTCGTCTGAAAGCCGACGGAGCCTCTATTGGGGTTTGGCATGTTTTTTCAGTATCAGGTCAATGGAACTCATCACATAAAGCAGAATGCGCAATCGTTTGGAAAAGGATAATTCCGGCGGCGCACCGCTGTGTTGCGTTGCCCGCACGGGAGTTTCCCGTGAGGGCGCCGCATCTTGCGTTGCATCAGTTAAGATGCACCTTCGCAATCCCTCCTAATCGTGGGATGAGTTCTCAGGTTGCATAGGCTGCTATCATAACCTCTTTGACGTATTCTGAAAAAGACAAGTTCATGAGCGATTCCGTATTTATACATACCCAAGACCAATTGAAGCAGCTGGCGCGCGACATATTGCGTTATGCCAAAGAAAAAGGAGCTTCCGACGCAGTGGTCGGCATTACCGAAGGCGGAGGGCTGTCTGTCAGCGTGCACAAGGGCAAGATCGAGACGATCGAAACGAATAAAGACAAGGTAATAGGCGTAACCGCTTATATCGGCAAGAAGCGAGGCAATGCGACGACATCCGATTTTTCAGAAGCTTCGCTGCGAGCGACGGTCGAAGCCGCCTACAACATAGCCACCTTCACCTCCGAAGACGACTGCGCCGGCTTGCCGGATGCCGACATGGTCGAGAAGAATCCGCAGGATCTGCAGCTCTACTATCCATGGCCGGTCACGGCGGAGGATGCGGTCGAGATTGCAAAACGATGCGAAGATGCGGCGTTTGCCGTCGACAAGCGCGTGACCAACAGCGAAGGCGCCAGCGTCAACGTTCAGCATACGCATTTCATATCCGCGGATTCGCAAGGCTTCATCGGCGGTTTCCCTTATTCCCGGCATACGATCTCAGTCGCACCTATCGCGGGCAGAGGCGCAAACATGCAGCGCGACTATTGGTACTCAAACGCGCTTAACCCGGAAAAGCTGGCGACTCCCGAATCGATAGGCCGCTATGCTGCCGAGCGCGCGCTGGCTCGCCTCAATGCGCGCCGTATTGGCACCTGCAAGTGCCCAGTGCTGTTCGAGGCGCCGCTCGCGGTCGGTTTGATCGGCGCATTCGTGCAGGCAATTTCCGGCGGGGCGCTGTACCGCAAATCCAGTTTCCTGCTCGATTCGCTGGGAAAGTCTGTCTTTCCGAAGGATATAAATATCACCGAGGATCCGCATATCATCGGCGCAACGGGTTCGTCGCCGTTCGATGACGAAGGCGTCAGGACCGTCAAGCGTGAGGTGGTGAGGAATGGAGTGGTCGAGGGCTATTTTCTGTCGTCGTATTCGGCGCGCAAGCTGGGCATGAAAACCACCGGCAACGCGGGCGGCGCGCATAACCTGTCGGTGGTTTCGTCATTGACCAAGAAAAACGATGACTTCGAGGCCATGCTGAGGAAGCTCGGCAAAGGACTGCTGGTGACCGAACTGATGGGGCAGGGCGTCAATTACGTGACTGGCGATTACTCGCGCGGCGCATCCGGCTTCTGGGTCGAAAACGGAGTCATCCAGTATCCGGTCCAGGAAATCACGATAGCCGGAAACATGAAGTCGATGCTCGAACAGATTGTTGCCGTGGGTGCCGACACGATGACCCGCGGGACTATCACGACCGGCTCGATACTGATCGAAAACATGACCATTGCAGGCAGTTGATGCTTCTCTTGCCGCAGTCGGTCGCCAAGAGAAGGAATTGCACCGGTTTAAGTAGAAACCAAATATAGGGAATATGCGGTACCGGACGCTAAAATGAGCAAGCTGACCTTTGGCAATCAGGCGCAATGATACGAGCGCTACAGGATGCCGCATTTAGTACGAAACGGCGGCGACGCAGGAAAGACCTTGATATTCTGAGCCTCCCTCTTGAGAAAGAGGGAGCGAACGGAAGAATCCGAACCGGATTCATGAAGTTTGACGCTTTTCGGTAAAAGATCATCTGGCTCAGGGAATATGTTGAGAATCCACTAAATGGAGGAAAGGCATCATGACCAAGAGTAACGCTTTCTACGCGCAATCCGGCGGAGTCACCGCCGTCATCAACGCTTCAGCATGCGGAGTCATCGAAACCGCGCGCAAGCATACCGAAAAAATCAACAAGGTCTACGCGGGCCGCAACGGCATTGTCGGCGCCCTGAACGAGGACCTGATCGATACCAGCCACGAGTCTGCAGAGGATATAGCCGCCCTGCGCTACACGCCGTCGGGCGCATTCGGCTCGTGCCGTCACAAGTTGACCGGCATGCTGGACGGCGGCGGCGAATTCGAGCGCCTTATCGAGGTGTTCAAGGCGCACGACATCGGTTATTTTTTCTATAACGGCGGCGGCGATTCGGCCGATACCTGCTTCAAGGTTTCGCAGCTGTCCGCGAGGCTCGGCTATCCGATCCAGGCAATACATGTTCCCAAGACCATCGACAATGATCTCCCACTCACCGATTGCTGTCCCGGCTTCGGCTCGGTGGCCAAATACATCGCGGTTTCCACCCTGGAAGCGTCATTCGACGTAAAGTCCATGTGCAAGACCTCGACCCAGATTTTTGTAATCGAAGTCATGGGGCGGCATGCAGGCTGGATTGCGGCTGCGGGCGGCTTGCTGTCCGATCATGGTATTCCGGTAGTGATCCTTTTTCCGGAAGTGGAGTTCATTCAGGAAAAATTTCTCGCCAAGGTCGATGCAAACGTCAAGAAATTCGGTTTCTGCACGGTGGTTGTATCTGAGGGTTGCCGCCATCCTAACGGCAGGTTCATGGCTGAGCAGGGTACGAAAGACGCTTTTGGTCATGCCCATCTCGGCGGAGCCGCTCCGGTGGTGGCCCACATAATCAGGGATGCGCTTGGATATCGTTTCCACTGGGCTGTTGCCAACTATTTGCAAAGAGCCGCGCGGCACATCGCGTCAAGGACGGACGCCGAACAGGCATACGAGCTCGGACAGGCGGCTGTGGAACTTGCTATCGCCGGGCATAACTCCGTCATGCCCACTATCGAACGAATATCCGACGAGCCCTATAAATACAGGATTGGCATGGCCGATCTCAAGGATGTCGCCAATATCGAGAAATTCATGCCGAAGGATTTCATCAGCGAGGATGGTTTCGGAATTACCGACAAGTGCAAGCGCTACCTGATGCCTTTGATCCAGGGCGAGGATTATCCGCAGTACGCGAATGGATTGCCGCAATACGTGATTTTGAAAAACATAAGCGTGCCGAAAAAACTGGATGCTTTCAAAGGCTGATTAGATGTCTTCGGGAGTAAGCCCGAAGAACTGCGCCAACCTGAACAACCGCGTTCCTCAGGAAGAGGATGGCAAGATTCGTTTTCCTTTCTGGAGTAGGCTAAGAATGCCTCCGGCCACTTTTGCAGTGCGGGTATCTTGCCTGCTGGCTTCGTCATGAAGCCATTTTCTAATATGCTGGAGACGTATTTTAAATGCCGTATTCAGAAAGATATCGCTATTGTAAAAAACATGGGATCGGGATCGGTAAATAAAAATATTGCTCAGCACCCGCTTTATTCCGCCTAGCCTGAACTTGTAATCGTATTCACCCCACAAGAAATGATATTCCTTTCCTGATCTGGAAATGCACTCGCAGATTGTAAGGTATGCGCAAATGGTGCCAATTCGATAATCATTGAAATTGGAATCATGAGCGATAGTTTCAAGAAAGTAGTTGTCGCCTATTTGGTAGTTGATCGTTCCGGCGCATATCTTTTCATTAACTCTCGCAATCACGACAAATCCGAATTCCTTGAGCAATTGAAGAATTTCTTTCACTCGCTCCTCATCGACCAGGGATGTTTTTTCCTTGCCGCTCATCCTGGCTTTGTGAATATCGATAAGCTCGCGTACATCCCTCTCGTCGATTTCATCCTTGACATAAACTTCGTATTTAAATGACGGATTTTCCCGGCGCATTTTATTCAAATACCGGTTAATGTAGCTCCTTGTGGATTTCCCGAGGCTGGCAAGATAATCCTCAGCGGTAGACGGCATGGTGGCGACAATATCTTCCAGAACCGGATATTGCTGACATGGCAAATGGAGTTCGTCTGGCGCGCATTCGACCGCGTGCAGCGATATCACGTTTACTGACGGGTATTTCTCAAAGATGAAGTCGGCGAACCTGCCTATTTCATCGTCTTCAATTCTCATTCCCTCATTAAGTACGTGAACCACCGGATCTTTTTTTTCAAAGAGAAAAAGGTGATTTGCCGTTCCTTTGGCTGAAGAAACATACGTGTTCGCAAAGGCTGCATTATTAACCGACAGCATTGGCAGCGAAGAGAACAAGTTTGAGTACAGGCGCTCCAATTCAGCTCCTGCAAAAGCAGGCACTTCATTTTCGTAAAGCGTAATGGAAGCGGATTGAGTGTTCATTACCTATAATTTTTCAAAATAATATCCATTGCATTTTCAAATAACTGCCTTTTTCCCGTGCGTTTATAGCCTTGTTATTTCTTAATGCATTCGGATGGCGGATTCATCCATGGTGGCAGGTTGGTGAATATATCTTTATATGAAATGCGGAATGCTTCTAAAGATGCACGTCATCTTCGGCAAGCGTTCAATCGCGACGTCTCGTAATTAATATAAATGATGGCGGTGCCGATGGCTTGTCCTAGCACAAGCGCTTGCGCCAGAATAATAAGGAATAACGGGGCGGGAACGAGACTTCGAGTTAAAGCTTTATCGAATGTTGAGCCCGAATCTGCCCGTTTTCCAGAATGCGCGCCTGTACCGACTTGACTATAGCGCCTTCCGGCAGTGTTAGAATCCCTTCAAGGCGCTGGTAATGCCTGAACTTGATTCGAAAATTATCTTCTTCCGGAGACTGGGCTTGCGGGAACAGTATGGTTGTTTTTTTCCCTGCCTGGATGGTGGTAATAATCAGTTGCGCCTGGCCGGAGAAGCCAAGCTTTTCATCGTTGTCTTTTGCCCAAACCAGCATGCGGTAGCGTATCTGGTTCGGCGGCACGATCTCGGCGGCAAGGCGCCGTATCGCGACACCGCCTGCTTTCTGGCTGGCTGGCAGTAGCCGCTCAAAAAAAGATAGGTCTTCCTTCAGGCGGATATTGTCGTTTTCCAGAGTCTTGACCTGCGCCGCCAACTGCTGCTGGGTTGCACGCTCAATGTTTCGCACCGATTCGGAAACAGCGGCTGCGCTGGTTAGCAGCTCTACCTGCCTGGTGAGACTGGCAACTTGTCTATGAGCCTCTTCGCTGTCCGAATCGATGAGATGCCGACCGAAATCGTAAGCGAGCACAGCCACTGCCGCGCCCAGACCCAATACCAGCGTCAGAAGAACCAGACTGAACAGGTTGAAGCGCCCGCTTCCGGTTGAATCTGAAAAACGGGCAAGCCACGATTTTCTATTCATCAATTTATCCCTTTCGCTGCAAAGGGGGGCAGATGCTGTCCGGGCCCTTTCTTACGGAACGACGGGAATCTGCATCAGGCCAGCAGTTTCGTCCAGGCCGAACATTAGGTTCATGCACTGCACTCCCTGACCGGCGGCTCCCTTGACCAGGTTGTCTTCAACTACCAGAATGACCAGCTGGTTGCCTCCTCCGGGACGATGCACCGCGATACGCAGAAAATTGGACGCGCGCACCGAGCGGGTTTCCGGATGGCTGCCTGTCGGCATCACATCGACAAACGGATCGTTCCTATAGTGATTTTCATAGAGCGACTGGAAGTCGATCGAACGCGCTTCCGGTAAAATCGTGGCATGCAGGGTCGAATGGATGCCGCGAATCATCGGCACCAAGTGCGGCACGAAAGTCAGGCCGATGCTGCGGCTGTTGCCGGTCAGCGCCTGCAATCCCTGTACCGTTTCCGGCAAATGCCTGTGGCCCTGTACGCCGTATGCGCGGAAATTATCAGACGCTTCGGCCATGAGCATTGCAACTTCGGCTTTGCGGCCGGCGCCGGAAGTACCGGATTTGCAGTCGGCGATCAGCGCCGCTTCATTGACCAGCGGCTTTCCCTGAGTCAGCAAAGGGGCAAAGCCGAGTTGCATCGTAGTCGGATAGCAGCCGGGGAGGCCGATTACGCGCGCTGTGCGAATCGCGTCCCGGTTTACCTCTGCCAGGCCGTACACGGCCTCGGCCAGTATGTCCGGGCAGGAGTGCGCCATGCCATACCATTTCTCGAACGCTGCAACGTCCTTGAGGCGGAAATCGGCGGCCAGATCGATGACTTTCACGCCGGCAGCCAGCAACTCGGGCGCTTGCGCCATGGCTACTCCATGCGGAGTAGCAAAAAACACCACATCGCATTCGTTCAACCGCGATTTTTCGGGTGATGAAAAAGCCAGATCTACCCGACCGCGCAGCGAAGGAAACATCTCCGCAACCGCCATGCCGTCTTCCTTGCGCGACGTGATCGTGGTTATCCTGGCTTCAGGGTGCGCGGACAGCAGGCGCAAAAGCTCCACTCCCGTATATCCCGTGCCGCCGACAATGCCGACTTTGATCATTGATTGACCTCGTGAAATGAATATTTAATAATTTTAAATCATTCGTGGAGTTGTAGACTTTCGGCGACGCCGAAGACGAACTCCAACTACAAAAAACCGATCCAGGCCTCTGCTACCCAGCCATCAAAATCAATAGCAAGCCGTGGCAAAAAATAAATAACGGTCTGCTGTTCAGTCTTGCCACATCCGTAAATAGCGATCGTGGCAACCAGGTAATGGCCTATTCTAAGGCGGCAGCCGCGCAGCCGCCATGATGCAGGCCATACACCGCCTTTTAAAAGTAAAAAGCCGTCGGGCGTAAACCGGACGGCTTTTGGCAGCTTTGTAATCTTTTTCCAGCCGGCTGATACGGCCTTGACGGAGGCGCGCAATCCCGAAGGGAAAGCGCGACCGTCCTGGAATATTAGCGCTTGGAGAACTGCTTTGCGCGACGTGCTTTGCGCAGACCGACCTTTTTACGTTCGACTTCACGCGCATCGCGAGTAACGAGGCCTGCCTTGGACAGTACTGGCTTCAGCGTTGCTTCGTAGTCGATCAGCGCGCGGGTGATACCGTGGCGCACTGCGCCTGCCTGGCCTGATTCGCCGCCGCCCTTGACGTTGACCATGATGTCGAAACGCTCGACATTATCGGTCAGCTCAAGCGGTTGACGCAGAACCATCAAGCCGGTTTCGCGTGAGAAATATTCATTGGCAGGCTTGCCGTTAACGGTGATTTTGCCTGTGCCGACTTTGAGGAATACACGAGCCACTGCACTTTTGCGACGGCCGGTTCCGTAATTGTAAATACCAATCATGTCTGTTCCTTACAGTTCGAGTGGCTTGGGTTGCTGCGCGGTGTGCGGATGCGTGGCATCTGCGTACACTTTGAGCTTCTTGATCATCGCATAGCCGAGCGGGCCCTTGGGGAGCATGCCCTTGACGGCTTTTTCGAGCGCACGGCCCGGAAAACGCTGTTGCATCTTCTCGAACGTGGTTTCGTAGATGCCGCCGGGGTAACCGCTGTGACGGTAGTATTTCTTGTCGGTGGCTTTGGCGCCGGTGACGCGCAGTTTGCCCGCATTGACGACGATGATGAAATCACCTGTGTCGACGTGCGGGGTGAATTCGGGTTTATGTTTGCCGCGCAGTCGGAGTGCCACTTCGCTGGCAACACGTCCGAGTACTTTATCTGTCGCGTCAATCAAGAGCCACTCGCGCTTGACCTCATGGTCTTTTGCGGAAAAGGTTTTCATGTTGACTTCCTGTCTGGTTTACTCGCTCAAATGGGTGGTTCCGCTTTGGTGATTCTTGCGGACTCGGCCTTATTCGTTTTCCTGAGCGAACGGAAAGCCTGAAATTATATGCTTATCAATGGGGTGAAGTCAAATCGCCGCTGCGCGGCAGGCCTCCTAAGGAAACACCTTGCCTGTCAAACCGGTCAGGTTCGACCTGATTTGACAGGCAGGGTGTTTCCTTGCAATAGCGAAGCGGCATGACGCATGCTTCGGGCGCATGCGCTGGCGGCCAGAACTGACAATTGAAGCAGTACCCAACTAATCCTGCGCCTCAATTATTCCTTCGGTCAGGACTCGGGATGCAGGCCATGCGTAAGCGCCATGATGATCGCCACGCCTAGAGCGATAAGTATTAACTGAGGGATCGTTTCCCGAACCGTGGTGCGCCGCTGCATTTGCGGCATCAGGTCGCTGACCGCTATGTAGATGAATCCGGATGAAGCAAGCACCAGAACGTAGGGAATCCACGATTGCGCCTTTGCCAGCGTGAAGTACCCCGCAATCCCCCCCACCACGGCCAGCAGGCTGCACATCAGATTAAAGATAAAAGCGCGCTTGCGCGAAAAGCCTGCATTCAGCAAAACGATGAAGTCGCCCACTTCCTGCGGGATTTCATGGGCAATGATCGCAATGCTTGTCATCAGGCCGACTGCGGGATCGGCCAGGAATGCAGCGGCAATCAAGATGCCGTCGGTGAAATTGTGCAGGCCGTCCCCGACCATGATAAGCCAGCCGGATTTTCCGGCTTCGCGCTTGTCGTGGCCCGCTTCGTGATGATGTCCGTCGTGTTCGTAATGATGCGAATGGCGCAGTATGGATAATTTTTCGAGCAGGAAAAAACCGAACAAGCCGCACATCAGGGTGAAGAACAGACTATGCGGATTGGCATGCGATTCAAACGCTTCCGGCAACGCATGCAAAAGAGACGTGGCCAACATGATGCCGACCGACAGGCTGACCATGCGCTCGACCATCTTCGACAATAGGCCGAAGGAAAAGATCGCTGCCATCGTGATGCTGAAAGCGCCTGATAGCGCCGTGGCAAGCAGAATATAAGTTAGTTCGGATTGAATGTTGAGCTCCTTTTTGCAACAGAGTTGCAAATTAGAGCATGTGGATGCTTTTTAGGCAACCGGATAGCAGCAATTATTTTGCATTTCGCAAGGCAGACTCTTGAAAAGGCCCAGTCCCTCCTGTCCGGCGGAAAAATTCCCGGCGCTCAAGGCAAGGCTTTGCGCGGCTACTGCAAATGACGATCCGCATTTCTTCCTGCCGCCGGCAAGTCGCTGTCGCTGCCGCGCTTATTCAGCGGATGCCGGTCTCTTTTTCGCCGCAGTTTTTATTCTTGCAACTGCCTTGGACATCGCGGCAAGGCGAGCGTCGCTGGCGGGATGGAGGGCTGTGTAGCTATCGAGTTCGGTTGCCGGATGCTGCGCCGCAAGGCGCTGCCAGAACGGCACCGCCTGATCAATGTTGTAGCCGGCGCGCGCGACCATCTGCAGGGATAGCGCATCAGCTGCGATATCGTATTGCTGCGACATTGGCTTTACGCCCGCAGTTCCGACCATGGTGCTCATGTCCGGCTGAATGCGCACAAGGTTATCGATGATTTCGCTGACCGTTCCCGTCATCTTCAGCATCCTGGCATGTCCCAGCACGTTATGCGCCATCTCCTTGGCAACCACATACGCAAGCTCGTCGTCTGTTTGCGCATAACGGACCATGCCGCGCGTGATCAGAATACGGCGTCCGTCAGCATACGAATTGATGCTGTCCGTGTTTCCGATATCGACGCGGAACCCGCAGGCTCGCGTCAGCGGAACCGTCAGGTTCATTTCCTTTTCTTTGCGCTGGATAGTCAGCTTGACGCTTGTTTTGCCGGCGACAATAGGCGCAAGCAGGGCAACTGTCTCAGTTTCCGCATTGACACCCTGTGGAATGGGATGGTCATCAGCCGCTATCAGAATATCGCCGCGCTGAATCCCAAGACGAGCAGCGCCACTGTTTGGCATCACGCTCGCTACTTGCAGGCGCTCATCAAGCCCGAACAATTGCTGGGCCGCGTCCGCAAGCGGCACGGAATACGAATACCTGTTTTTCGCAGTCAGGCCGAGCAAGTTGCGAGCCTGTTTCTTGCACAAGTCGGGACTGCTGGTCAGCAGGGGGGCAACGACCCGGTCGAGACGGTCCTGCAATAAGGAAATTTGACGCAGCGCGTCGATTTCGCTCGAATTCTGCTGTAGTGAAGATGTCGGCTTGATCGCGCCTTCCGGCATGAAAAAAGGCGATTGGGTGGTGCAGGCTCCCAGCAGCAATGCCAGCGAGACCGCGCCCACCCGCAGCCAAGATTTTTTGCGGGAGATTCGTTGAGTAAAGGAAAATAATATCGAATTCATTCGCTGGCCGGTTATAGTTTTCCTGTACTGCCGAAGCCGCCGACACCGCGTTCGCTGGCATCGAATTCATCCACGACGTTGAAACCGACCTGTAGCACCGGAACGATGACGAGTTGCGCCAGGCGGTCAAGCGGGTTGAGCGTGAATGCGCTCTGACCGCGATTCCAGGTCGAGACCATCAGTTGACCCTGGTAGTCAGAGTCGATCAGGCCGACCAAGTTCCCCAGAACGATGCCATGCTTGTGCCCGAGCCCGCTGCGCGGAAGTATCATTGCGGCATAGCCGGAATCCGAAATATGAATCGCCAGCCCGGTAGGAATCAGATGGGTGTCGCCCGGCTGGAATACGAGCGGAACATCGATGCAGGCGCGCAGGTCAAGGCCGGCGCTGCCAGAAGTGGCATAAGCCGGCAATTGATCTTTCATGCGCGGGTCAAGGATTTTGACGTCAATGGTTTTCATGGTTCCCTAAGTTCTTCAGATGCGGCGTGCGATTTCGGCCACCAGCTGGCGGGCGAGGTCCTGTTTGCCTGCGCGCGGCAATTCGTTGTGGCCGTGTTCGTCGAACAGTACCAGCGTGTTTTCATCCTTGCCGAAGGTTTCGTGCCCAATGTTCCCTACCAGCAGGGGGATACCTTTTTTCCGGCGCTTCGCTTCGGCATGCTCGATCAGGTTTTCCGATTCGGCCGCGAAGCCGACGCAATAGGGCCGTTCCGGCAAGGCAGCCACCGTCGCCAGGATATCCGGATTCAGAATGAATTCGAGTTGAGGCGACTCTTTGGTGTCGGTCTTTTTCAGTTTCTGCGCGCTCGCATTGGCTACGCGCCAGTCGGCGACCGCCGCGACGGCGATGAAGAGATCCTGCTCATTTACCCGGGCCATCACGGCATCGTGCATTTCGATGGCGGTGCATACATCGATGCGTCTGACGCCATAAGGCGTAGTGAGCGCAGTCGGGCCCGATACAAGCGTTACCGTGGCGCCGGCCTCGCGCGCGGCGCGCGCTATCGCATAGCCCATTTTTCCCGAGGAAAGGTTCGTGATGCCGCGCACCGGGTCGATCGGTTCGAAGGTGGGGCCGGCGGTAACCAGCACGCGCTTGCCGGCAAGCACCTTGGGCTGGAGGGCGGCAATCGTTTCTTCCAGCAGTTGCTCCGGCTCGAGCATGCGTCCCAGCCCGACTTCGCCGCAGGCCTGGTCGCCCGAAGCGGGGCCGAGAATGCGGACGCAGTCCGCCTTGAGTTGCGCGACATTGCGCTGCGTCGCCGGACTTTGCCACATTTCGACGTTCATCGCGGGCGCAATCAGGAAAGGCAGGTTCACTGGCCGCGCAAGGCACAGCGAAGAAAGCAGGTCGTTGCATAAACCGTGCGCCAGCTTTGCCATGAAATCGGCAGTGCAGGGCGCAACTACGAGCGCATCGGCGTCACGGGTCAAGGCTATGTGCGCCATGTTGTTGATGACGCGCGAATCCCACTGATCCGTGTAGACGGACTGCCCGGACAGCGCCTGCATCGTCACCGGAGTAATGAAATGGGTCGCAGCCTGAGTCATTACGACCTGAACCGAAGCGCCGGCGCGCATCAAGGCTCGGGTGAATTCGGCGGCCTTGTAGCAGGCGATGCCGCCGGTCAGTCCGAGAACGATTTTTTTGTCGCAGAGATCCATGGTGACTCCGGCTGGTTAAACTTGAAAAAGAGGCGGATAGGCTATCTCTTGCCGCCAACCCGTCTTAACTCATCAATCACAAACAAGACAGCCCCAATAGTGATTGCGCTGTCGGCCACATTGAACGCCGGCCAGTGCCAGCCCCGTACGTAAAAATCGAGAAAGTCGATCACGTGTCCGTACAGGACGCGGTCGATCAGGTTGCCGACCGCGCCGCCCAGAATCAGCGCGAGCGCCCAGCAGAACAGTTTCTGCCCGGCATGGCGCTTGAGCAGAAACAGAATGAACAATACCGCGAATATGCTGATTCCCGTGAAAAAATAACGTTGCCAGCCGGACTCCGACGCAAGAAAGCTGAACGCTGCGCCTTTGTTGTAAGCAAGAACCAGGTTAAAAAAAGACGTGATCCGGATCGATTGGCCATAAGCCAGGATCTTAGTGACAGCTATCTTGCTCAGCTGGTCGAACAGGACCACGAGGGTGGCGACGCCGAGCCATGCCAGCATGCTGGTGCTGCTTTTGGCGGAAAAACGGTTTCTGGATGCCATATTTTCTTCTTGAAAATGCTGTTGATCTTGGTTACGCGAACTGTCGAGCTTCTCCGTCGCCATACAGGTTGGCGGCGCAGCGGGCGCAAATCTGCGGATGCTGCGCGTCGGAACCGACATCATCGCGGTAATGCCAGCAGCGTTCGCATTTCTGGTATGTCGAGGGGCGCACGCTAATTCCTTCCTCCGCCTTGCTGCCGACCTTGAACACCTTCGCCTGCGACGTTATGAAGATGAATTTCAGGTCGTCCCCCAGGCTTGTCAGAAGGTCGTACCGCTCGCCGCTGGCGCGGATCTCGATTTCCGCCTGTAGCGAGGACCCGATTTCACCGGTGATCCTCACTTCTTCCAACTGCTTGGTGATTTCGGTGCGGATTTCGCGCAACTGGGTGTACTTGAGCAGCAGTTCCATTCCGTCGGCAATCTCCGGCAACCTGTAATAGGTCTGCGTGAAGATCGTATCGCCACCCGCCTCGTATTCTTCCTTGCTGGCAAAAACGGACCATGCTTCCTCGATCGTGAATGACAGGATCGGGGCCATCAGGCGCAGCAGCGCATGCGTGATATGCCACAGCGCGGTTTGAGCGGACCTACGTGCCTTGGATACTTCGCCCGCCGTGTAGAGGCGGTCTTTCAGAATATCGAGATGGAAGCTGCCGAGGTCTTCAGAACAATAAGTCTGCAGCTTGGCGACGACCGGATGAAACTCGAAATTTTCGTAGTGCGCCAGAATTTCGGCCTGCAACGCATTCATATTGGCAAGTGCGTGCCGGTCGAGTTCGAACAGCTCGTCGATAGGTACCGCATCCTGCGCCGGATTGAAGTCCGACGTATTGGCGAGCAAAAAGCGCAAGGTGTTGCGGATGCGGCGGTAGGATTCTGTCACGCGCTTCAGAATTTCGTCCGAAATCGTCAGCTCGCCCGAATAATCGGTCGATGCGGTCCACAGCCGCAGGATGTCGGCGCCGAGCGTGTCGAATATTTTCTGCGGTGCGATCACGTTGCCCATTGACTTGGCCATCTTCTTGCCTTCGCCATCGACCACGAAGCCGTGCGTCAGCAGGGCTTTGTACGGCGCGCGGCCGTCCAGCATCGACGAGGTCAACAAGGATGAATGGAACCAGCCGCGATGCTGATCCGATCCTTCCAGGTACAGGTCGGCCGGAAAGCCGAGCTGTTCCGCATGCGTGCCGCGCAGCACGGTTTGGTGCGTGACGCCTGAATCGAACCATACATCGAGCGTGTCGCGGTTTTTTTGATAAACGGCCGCCTCGTCGCCGAGCAGATCCTTCGGTTCGAGCGCCTGCCATGCCTCGATGCCGCGCTCCTCAACCAGCTTGGCTACCTGCTCCAGCAATTCCGGAGTGCGCGGATGCAGGTCGCCCGATTCCTTGTGCACGAAAAATGCCATCGGCACGCCCCATTGGCGCTGGCGCGAAAGCGTCCAGTCCGGGCGGTTCGCGATCATGCTCTGCAGACGCGCCTTGCCCCAGCCCGGATAGAAAGCGGTCGTTTCCACTCCTTGCAATGCGGTTTCGCGCAGTGTCGGTCCGCCATCCTTCGGCGTTAGATCCATGCGAGCGAACCACTGCGAGGTCGCGCGGTAGATGATCGGCGTCTTGTGGCGCCAGCAGTGCATGTAGCTGTGGGACGACATGCCGATGTTGAACAGAGCGCCGGCTTCACGCAGCTTGTCGCATATCGGACGGGATGCTTCCCAGATCGTCATGCCGCCGAACAGCGGCAGCCACGACGCATAATGGCCGTCGCCCATCACCGGGTTCAGAATATCGTCATCTTTCATGCCGTTCGATTTGCATGACAGAAAATCGTCGACGCCGTAAGCGGGAGCCGAGTGGACGATGCCCGTGCCGGTTTCGAGCGAGACATATTCTTCCGGGTAAACCGGCGAAAGGCGGCGATAGCCTTCATCCATGTCGTAGAGTGGATGCCTGAACTTGATTCCAGCCAGCGCGCTGCCCTTGCAGACAGCGATCTTGTCCCATTCCTGCAGTCCGTACCGTTTCTGCAGTTGCGTGCGGCCGGCTTCGTCGGAAGGCGCCATGGCGATCTGTTCTGCCAGGATCAGCAGGCCTTTTTCGGTATCGATCAGTGCATAGTCGAATTCCGGGTTGACGTTTAGCGCCTGGTTGGATGGGATCGTCCAGGGAGTCGTGGTCCAGATGACGATGTAGCCCTTGTCGGACGGCAGTTTGTCCATGCCGAAGGCCGAGGCAATTTTTTCCGGTTCGGCGAAGGCGAAGCCGACATCGATTTCAGGGTCGCGCTTGTCCTGGTATTCGACTTCCGCTTCCGCCAGCGCCGAGCCGCAGTCGAAGCACCAGTTGACCGGCTTCAGGCCGCGGTAAACGTAACCCTTCTCCATTATCTTGCCAAGCGCGCGAATTTCATCGGCCTCGTTGCGGTAGTTCATGGTCAGGTATGGGTTATCCCATTCGCCCAGCACTCCCAGCCGGATGAAATCCTTCTTCTGGCGCTCGACCTGCTCGGCCGCATATGCGCGCGCCTTCGCCTGCACCTCGGCCACCGGCAGGTTCTTGCCGTGCAGTTTTTCGATCTGGATCTCGATCGGCATGCCATGGCAATCCCAGCCCGGAACGTAAGGAGCATCGTAGCCTTCCAGCGTACGGGTCTTGATGACGATGTCTTTCAGTATCTTGTTGACCGCGTGCCCGATGTGGATGTCGCCGTTGGCGTACGGAGGGCCGTCATGCAGGATGAATTTGGGACGGCCTTTCGCCGCGGCGCGTATGCGCTGGTAGATCTTCTTTTCCTGCCATTGCTTGAGCCACTGCGGTTCGCGTCTGGCCAGGTCGCCCCGCATGGGAAACGGCGTGTCCGGCATGTTGACGGGGAATTCCTTGTTGGGCTTGCCGGCTGGTTTTTGTTCGTTCTTGCCGGTCTGGCGGTCGGGTTGTTTATTGGACATGTTGTTTGAAAGTTCGGTAATACAGCGAATCGAAAGACGAATTGTACAGGCGGAATATTATTCGGCCGTCAAATTCGATCTTTGCATGGCGAATAGCGGATATCGTTCCGCTCGTTGAAGAAAGCCCGGGTGTCGGCGACATCGCGCTCGATTGCCTTGCCTAGTGCAGGAAGGTCGGGGAACTTCTGATTATCACGCAATTTCTGCAGAAATTCGACGTGAATCAGCTTGCCGTAGCAATTCCGGTCGTAATCCAGAATGTGGGTTTCCAGCAGAATGCGGTTGCTGTCGTCCACTGTCGGGCGCGTGCCGATGCAGGAAACAGCCGGAAGCGGATACTCGGCCAAGCCATGTACGCGCGTCACGAAAATGCCGGAAAGTACCGGATTGGCAAAGCGAATGCGCAGGTTGGCGGTGGGAAAGCCCAGGACGCGCCCGCGTTTGTTGCCGTGAATCACGTGCCCGGAGATCAGATACGGCTTGTTTAACAGTTCCGCCGCCTTGCCGAAATCCCCTTCCCGTAGCGCCGTGCGTACTGCCGAGGACGAAACCCGCGTGGCTCCGTCTCTGACGGTCGGCAGCACTTCGACCTGAAAGCCGAAGCGCTGGCCGGCGTCGACCAGGCTGGACACATTTCCCGCCCGGTTCTTTCCATAGGTAAAATTTTCACCAACCATCAGCCATTTGACGTTCAGCCCTTTGACCAGGATGTTCTCGACGAATTCCTGCGGCTCCAGATTGGCAAAGGAGGCATTGAAGCGCGCGATCGTTACGCGGTCGACGCCTGCTGCAGCCAACGCCTGCAGCTTGTTGCGTAGCGAAGCGATGATCGCCGGTGCGGCTGAAGGCTTTCCGGCCTGTCTCGCAAAATGCAGGCGCGTGTGCGGCTCGAAAGTCAGCACGGCGGAACTCAGCCCGAGACGCACGGCAGCCGCGTGCACCCGCGCCAGCAGTTCCTGGTGGCCGCGATGGACGCCGTCGAAGTTGCCGATAGCGAGAGCGCAGGGCACTCGTGCCTCGGGATTAGGAAGTCCGCAAAATACCTTCATTAGTCTTGATCAGAAAAAACCTGTGTTAAAGCATGAAATTATAATACCTGTGTTCATATTGCCGGTGCGGTTTGCTTTCCATCTGTCAATAAGTGCCCTCCGTTACCGGATTTTTAAGTGGGCGCCCTGGTCCGGCCTTTTTGCCAAGGTGATTTACCAGAGAGTACACGCATTGCATGCCGATGCAAACGTACTCCCGGAAGCCACCGGCGGCACGGCAAATGATATGCTCCGGCATGCAACTGAAAACCAGGAGTCAATCATGCGAAAGTGGTGCTGGCGCAGCCTGATCGGCACTTTATTGCTGCTGAACATTGCTCATGCAGCCAATCCGGCCGATCCCGGCAAGGTGGTAAGAACCGTGTTCGAAGCGTCGGACGATGGCTTCGATATGGTGCGTACGCAGAATTACTACTCCGGGTGGGTGGCCGACGCCATTTTCGAAACGCTGCTGACTTATGATTATATGGCGCGCCCGGCCAAGCTGGTGCCGAACACGGCAGAAGCGATGCCAGCCGTTGCCGACGGCGGCAAGACATATACCTTCCGTATCAGGAAAGGAATTCATTTCACGCCCGACCCCGCTTTTAAAGGAAAGCCGCGCGAACTGACCGCCGCGGATTATGCCTATGCCATCAAGCGCCTGGTCGATCCGGAAAACCGTTCTCCATCTGCCGGCTTCGTCGCCGGAAAGATTGCCGGGCTCGATGCGCTTGCGGCACAGGCAAGGAAGAGCGGACGCTTCAACTATGATGAGCCCGTTTCGGGTCTGCAGATTCTCGATCGCTACACTTTGCGCATCCGGTTGGTGAAGGCCGATACCAATTTCCTGTACGTGCTGGCCTATGGCGGACTTGCTGCGGTAGCGCGGGAAGTGATCGAGACCTATGGATCCCAAAGCGGACAGCATCCGGTCGGAACCGGCCCCTACATGTTGAAGCAGCACGTTCCGCGCAGCAAGATCGTGCTGGTCGCCAATCCAGATTATCGCGGCTATGTATGGAACTTTCAACCATCGGGCGATCCGGGGGACGAGCAGATCGCGCGTGAGATGAAAGGCAAGCCCATGCCTCAGGTGGGGCGGGTCGAGATTTCCATCATCGAAGAAGAGCAGTCGCGCTGGCTTTCGTTTCAGGAAGGGGGAATCGACTTCGACAAGCTGCCGCAACTGGCGGCTCCGGTCGCACTCGACGGCGATAAGCTAAAGCCCGAATTCGCGGCTCAAGGCATACGACTGTATCGCATGGTCGAGCCCGAAATCACGTATACGCTCTTCAATTTTCGCGATCCGGTAACCGGCGGCTTCAGCAAGGAGAAAATCGCTTTGCGCCGCGCAATAGCGATGACGTACAACGTGCGGGAAGAAATCGCCTTATTGCGCAACAACCAGGCGATCAAGGCGGAAATGGCGGTTCCGGTCGGCGTGGTCGGCCACGACCCATCCTATCGCAGCAGCATCGCTTATGAACCGGAACTGGCGTCGCGCCTGCTGGATTACTTCGGCTACAAGCGCCAGCCGGACGGCTATCGAACCATGCCGGACGGCAAGCCGCTGCTGCTGAAGATCCATACCGAGCCGAACGCGAGCTCAATGATCGTGTCGGAAATATGGAAGCGAGGGCTGGATCGGCTCGGCATCCGCGCCGAATTTCCGGTCAGCAATTTTGCCGACAACCTGAAGGCCGCAACCGAATGCAGGCTGATGATGTGGGGCGGCGCGTGGCATGCCGATTTCCCCGATGGCGAGAATTTCCTGCAGCTGTTGTACGGCCCGAACGCGGGGCAGGGCAATCACGGCTGCTATCAGTCCGCCGCCTATGACGCGTTGTACAGAAAGGCTGTCGCGCTCCCTTCCGGGCCCAGGCGCAATGCCTTGTATGCGCAGATGAACCGCCAGATGGACGCCGACACCGCCTGGTCGGTACATGTATCAAGAGTGCGAAACTGGCTGGTGAGGCCGTGGGTGCAGGGGTTCAAGAAGCATCCGATATTGCAGTCGGACTGGCAGTACATTGATGTCGAGAAGCGCTGACGCAGGTCAGATCGAACGGACAAGGCGGTTGTTTCCGAGGTCTGGAGGACTAGCTTTCCGAGCGATCCTTTTCGAACCGCTTTTCGGCTTCGTCAAGATGGCGCACAAGAAAATGAGAAACGATGTTGACGCCGATTCCGCCGAACGTCAAAGGCAGCAGGTAAAGCGCGAATGTTATCTCAGAGACGAAAACGACATCATCGGAAAGCGATGGAGTAAGCTTTGCCTCAACTACCAGGCTCTGCAGCAGATACAGGTCTACTCCGGCAATTGCGAGAAGGGCAAATCCAAAGGCGAGAATGGTGGGGCGCGATATGGCTTGCTTTAAAAGCAAGACCACGTAAATGCAAACAGGAAGCACGACCGAGAAGATCACCAACATCCAGAACCTCAGATGGGCAAAGACGGTGTCGCTCATTGAAGATGCCGGCATATGATTCTTTGGGTGTACAAATCGGAATGGTTAATCTGACATGATATTCTATATTGCGTTTTGACAGAAGCCAGACCTCATCGGGAATCAACGGCTTTAGCCCCACCTGGCGCCTTTATTCTATGGCTCTGATACGCACGCGCAATTGCCCGTTGTTTTTGCTGATCACGGTGGCGACATAGTCCGTTCCCCGAATAATGTACTCGGGAAGCCGCTGAACTTTCTGCGACGTTACTTCACCGGCTACTTGCCCCTTGTGCATAACGACCACGACAGGTGTTCCGCCGGATAACTGAAGTGCGACTTTAAGCGCGTCGCCTTCTTTCAGCAGCGCGACAACATCCTCCCTTGGGAAGCTTATCCGGGTTTCTATAACGAGCAGATCGCAGTTCGTCACAGGCTCAAGCCCGCCGCTATAACCGCTTTCTCCAGATTCAGCCATGCTTTTCCCTTTTCCAGGTGCCAATACGACCAACCGCTGCTCATGTCATCATCCATCGCTATGTCAGCTTGGGATCGGGCACTGACCGTACCGGTTCTTCGGGCGCCGGACATGATGCGGCACTCTCCGGATTATATCGGATCGGTGTTGCCCCACAGAGTAGGGAAAACGATTGCGGGTCATTAATCCTGATGAGCTGAGAATTCCAGTTATTCTGTCAGGCCGGGAAAGAAGAGAACTGATCGGCTACAGCCCACCATCTGCCGTCTTCTTTGACAAAGAAGAACATGTCCCTTCCTCCCATGTCGAACGTTTGTCCGTTCATCTCGAAAGACATGTCGAAATAGTAGGTGATGACTGCGGAATCGCCATAGATCTGTATTGCCGGATCGATTTCTTCCCAGCGGTGAATCCGCGCAGCACTTGAAAAGCCTTTCCAACCTGCAATGCAAGCCTCGCCGCCATCCAGGCGATTACGGTCTGAGGGCGTAATGGCAACCATGTCTCGATGAAAAAACCTTGCGAGGTCGTCGGGATCGCCCTTGGTCCACGCATCATTCATTGCGCGGACAGTTTTCCATATTTCCTGTTTTGTCGAATCGTTGAAATTGATAGTCATTGAGATTGCCTTGAAAAGGCCCGATGCGTGGTTTCAGGCAAGTTGGTATAAATAGATGGAACAAGCAGCATCAAAACCCAACGGAGAGGCTGCCTGGTCTCATCCGGTGCTATCTTCGGTGTTATCGCGCTGGTATTTAGAAGAGTAATAATCGGCTAGCCAAAAGCAGATCATGGCGAAACCGATCGAGAGAAAGGCCACCGAAAACGCCAGCCGTTTTCCGTGCCACAAGCTGACTAGCCATTGGGTCAATTCAACGCCCAGAACCGCCGACTTGCCGCCGATCCGTTCCAATTGGAACTCATACGATTTGCTATGCGTAATTTCATATTCCAGCTCCCCGCCGGTGTAGTCTGCCGTTGAAATGAAGATCAAGGCAGCGCTTGCCAAGCCAGCTATCAGGACGATGATTCCCGCGAGATAGAAACGGACATGCAAAGGAAAGCGTTTTTCAGGCATTCCCTGTTTTTTTAATTCACCCATCATTTGCCTCATCAAGTCTCACAAGTGCGCAAGTACGTTCGTGGGCGATTTCTTTTTTACGCCGTGTCCGGATAGTCTACTGGTTACCGCATTGTTCCATGGCCTGGCTTGCTCGAAAACAGAGCACGTCAAGTCCGCCGAAGAAGGACAAAAGAGACTCTTTTTCGTCACATGCTGTTTCGCCGATTCTGATGCTGAACCGCCTATTGCCACCGGGAGCGGCTAGGACGGTTTGATAGGCCTGCTCAGAAAAGGCGATCCCCTGAGCCCGAAACGCCATGGCACATCCATCGCTTTCGATATGCCGATGCGCGGTCCTCTCGCCACGTCTATCGGCTCGGTTGCGGCCAGCAATTGAAATGGAGGGGCGTAGATCTCCATGCCGTTATGCTCATGAGTGATGGCAAGCGCTTGGCATACCCGCCCCGGCCCCGCACAGAGCAGGCGTATGTTCTCAAGCCCGCGTCTGGCCCGCATGACGTCGATTCCGGCTGTCGGTTCCAGCGCGCGGATCAGGACTGCCGCACCGTGTCCTTCTTCCCTGCAAACGAAGTTGAGGCACCAGTGGATGCCGTAGGAGCGATAAACGTATATTCTTCCGGGCGGGCCAAACATCACGGCATTGCGTTTGGTTTGGCCGGAAAAGCTGTGCGAAGCGGGGTCTTCACGGTCATAGGCTTCGGTCTCGACTATCCGTCCTCCGACCCCGCCGACCAGGAACGTGGCCCCTATCAAACGCTCGGCAACTTCGGGCGATGAAGCGGAGAAATCAATCCACGACGAGATATTTGCCATGATAGCGGCCCTGAGGGGAAGAAGAGTGTTGCCACAGATTATTGCAATAAAAAGCTCGTCGGATAGCAGGTTTGCACTCCCATAGGCAAAATAATGCCGGAGCACGACTGGCATCGGTCTGCGGACAAACAAAAAACCCACCATTTCGGTGGGTTTTATGCTTTTAACAACGTGCCAATGCGGCCTGCGCCTAAACGATTTTTTCGATCCTGGCAGCAGAGCGCTTGAAGGCCGGCGTCTTCGATTGCTTATCTAGCGACGTGCCAGTCAGCCGGTTGGCGGACGCTTCCGCAAAGTGGAACGGATAGAATATCTGCCCCTCCTGCGAACGCTCGGTTACTTTCACCTTGACCTCCACCTCGCCGTGATGGGAGACCAGCCGCACTTTTTCGCCATGCGCCACCTTGAAGCGGCGCGCATCTTCCGGATGAATCTCGACTTCGCCTTCCGGTTTCATCATGTTGATGCCGCGGTTGCGGCGGGTCATGGTTCCGGTATGGTAGTGCTCCAGCAGGCGTCCGGTGGAAAGCACAAGTGGATATTTGTCGTCCGCATGCTCGCCGTTATCGGCGTATTCCACCGCGTGGAATTTTCCGAGGCCGCTTGCCGTTGGAAAATCCACGGCATACAGGAAGCGCGTGCCGGGATGGGTTTCGTCATAGCATGGCCACTGCAAGCCGCCGTTGTGCAGGCGTTCGTGGCGGATGCCGCCGTAGGATGGAACCAGCGATGCGATTTCTTCCATCACCTGTGCCGAGCTGGTATACGGCATCGGATAGCCCATGGCGGCGGAAACGGCGCAGATTATTTGCCAGTCGGGGCGTGATTCTCCGACCGGCGGAATCGCCTGCTGCACTAGCTGAACGCGGCGCTCGGTGTTGGTGAAGGTGCCATCCTTTTCGGCAAAGCTGCAGGCCGGGAACACGACGTCAGCCAGCTTGGCGGTTTCGGTCAGGAACATGTCCTGAACCACCAGGAATTCGAGATTTCTCAGGCCTTCTTCGACTTCTCTCGCATCGGGACTGCTGCCCATCGGGTTCTCGCCCATGATGTACATGGCCTTGATCTCGCCGTTCAGCGCAGCCGTTTCCATTTCGACTACCGTCAGATCCTTGTTGGTGGGCAAAGGCCCGCCCCATACCTTTTCAAACTTGGCTCGGTGTTCGGGATTCTTGATATCGTGATAGCCAGGCAGGGCGTTGTGCTGGCCTTGCATGTCGCTGCAGCCCTGCACGTTGTTCTGTCCGCGAATCGGAATGAAGCCTGCGCCCGGCTTGCCGACGTGCCCGGTCATCAGGAACAGGTTGGATAGCGCCAAGCATGCATCGACGCCGGTCAGGTGCTGCGTGATGCCCATGCCCCACAGCAGCATGCCGCGTTTGGCTTTTCCATAGATGCGGGCAGCTTCCCGCAACCTCTCGGCGGGAACGTCGCTGATCTGTTCGACATATTCCGGCGTGTATTTTTTCACCGATGCGCGGAATGCTTCGAAATCTTCTGTGCGCAGTTGGATGAAGGCTTCGTTTTCCAGCCCCTCTTCCAGCATCACATGCGCCAAGCCATTGATTACGGCGACGTTGGTGCCGAGGCGCGGACGCAACCAGACGTCGGCATGGTCGACCATTTCGATGCGGCGCGTATCGATCACGACAATTTTTGCGCCATCTTCATACTTGGCCTTCATGACTGCGCTCGAAATGACCGGATGAGTCTCGGTCGTGTTCGATCCGATGACGATGAACGCGTCCGCAAGGCGAATATCGGGAGTCGATGCGCTAGGCGCGCTGCTTCCGACCGACATGGCAAGTCCTACCGCGGAGGCCATGTGGCAGAGTCGCGCGCAATGGTCGATGTTGTTGGTGGCGAGCGCAATGCGGGCGAAGCGCTGAAATACGTAGTTGTCTTCGTTCGTGGCGCGCGCAGAGGCAAAGGTGCCGATACCCGCGGCTCCATACTTGCTTTTTGCCGATTTAAGGGAATCGGCTGCAAAGCGGATCGCTTCGTCCCAGCCGGCTTCTTCCAGAGGGCTGTTCTTGCCATTGCGGCGTATCAGCGGCTTGGTCAGGCGATCCCTGCTGTTAATGAATTCCATGCCATAGCGGCCTTTCACGCACAGGTTGCCTTCGTTCGCATCCGAGACGAACGCGCCGCTGACCGCGACCACCTTGTTGTTCTCCACCTCCAGGTTCATGGCGCAGCCGACGCCGCAGTAGCTGCACGTGGTGGTGACTTTTTCGCGCTTGCTGCTCAGCAGCTTGCCCGAGTCGGACAGGTTGCGTAGCGCTCCGGTCGGGCAGACGCTGACGCACTGGCCGCAGTTATTGCACTCGGTATCGCGGTAGTCATAGGTGCCGCTGACCAGTGCCGGGTAGCCGATCTCGTCCACCGTGTACACGCTACGGTGCTGCACCTCGTTGCACACGCGCACGCATTCAAGGCACTGGATGCATTTTTCCTTGTTCATCTCAAAGAACGGCAGCGATTGCAGCGGCGTGAAAAAGCCCTTTAGCGCATCGTCTCCGCGAACCACCGGTTCGCTCAGCGAATGCGGTAATTTATGTTCCTGAATATAGTTTTCCGCCATGAGGCTTGCATCATCGCAAGGCGCAGTGGCAACGGCCTGATCTTCGCCGCAGTTCTTGCCCTGGCCTTCTTTTGCTTTGTCGTTAAGCTTTTTCATCATGATCCCCTCTGTCCCGTTTCACCACGGCTTTTGGCTATGGTCTCGCCCCAGCCCATAGTTCCGGCTACGTTATATTCCTTTTGTTCCGATTTTCTTGCCGGCCTTGGAGCCGTTTCCGGCAAACGCGAGCGGACCCTTGTACTCTTTTGTTCCCGCGCCGAATTCGAGCGAATACTTTTGAAGATCGCAGGTGCCGGCAGCCTGGCATACGCATTGCAGGCAGCGTTCGGCTTCGATGATTGCCTGCTCCTCGGTAAACCCGAGCTCGACTTCCAGGAATGCGCCGGTGGCTGATAATGCTCCAGTGTCGCCGGGCGCTATGTCCGTGCCGAATACGGATACGCGCTCTTCCTGCGGCAGTACCGGCATTTCAGCAAGCTTGGCATCCTGTTTCGGAAACGCGCCGATATCGAAGAGCTTGGGGCGCTCGACTTCAATTACTTTCGCGATGGCGCGGTCGTCAGCGCCTCTCAGGAATGCATCGATCGCATAAGCGGCGCGGCGTCCGGCGCCGATTGCCTCGACCGCGGTCGCTGCGCCAAGGGATGCGTCGCCGCCAGCGAAGATGCCGGGCAGGTTGGTCTTCATCGTGGTCTCGTCGACCTCGATGCTGCCCCAGCGGGTTGTGGCGATATCGGTTATCTGCATGCTCTTGACGTCGACATCCTGGCTGATCGCCAGCAAGACCGTGTCGGCCGGGATCAGGTATTCCGACCCGGAAATGGGTTCCGGGCTGCGGCGACCGCTTGCATCCGGTGCGCCGAGCTGCATGCGCTGGCAGACCAGTCCGACTGCGCGGCCGTTTTCGACCTTCACTTCGACGGGAGCCGACAGCAGGTCGAGCTTGACGCCTTCCACTTCGCAGTCGTGAATTTCATGCGGGCTGGCCGGCATTTCCTTGCGCGAGCGGCGGTACGACAGCGTCACGTTGGGAGCGCCCATGCGCCGGGCGGAACGGACTGCGTCCGCAGCGGTAAAGCCGCCGCCGATGACGACGACATTCTGGCCGAGGTCAACCCTTTCGCCGCGATTGACTTTCGCCAGGAAATCGACTGCCGCCATGACGCCGGGTACGGTCTCGTTCGGAATCCGCGCCATCTTGCCGATGCAAGCGCCGATTGCGAGAAACGCCGCGTCATACTCGCTGTTCAGCGTGTCCAGCATGTAGTCGCGGCCCAGCCTCTGGTTGGTCTTCAGCTCGACGCCGAGCGAGAGGATATCGTTGACTTCATCGTCCAGCACTTGGTTTGGCAACCGGTACGGGGGAATGCCGTAGCGCAGCATGCCGCCAGCTTTCTCCTGCGCCTCAAGGATCGTTACTTTGTGTCCTTCGAGCGCAAGGTAGTAAGCCGTAGTCAGGCCGGCCGGGCCGGCCCCTACGACAGCGACGCGCTTGCCGGTTTCCGCCTTTGGCTTGGGTTGTGTTGCGGCCCCGAGTTCGCGCGCCTTGTCGGCGGCAAAGCGTTTCAGCGAACAGATTGCGACTGGCTGATCTTCATCGATCTGCTTGCGCCTGCAGACGCTTTCACAGGGCCTCGGACAGACGCGGCCGATAATTTGCGGCAGCGGCAGTTTTTCCTTGATCAGTGCGGTCGCTTCAACGTATTTTTTCTGGGCGATAAGTCCGAGATAGCCGGGGATGTCGATATTCGCCGGACAACGGTAAGAGCAGGGCGGCAGACAGTATGCGTTGTGATTGGTGAGGTAATTGTTCAGTATCGGTCTGCGTATTTCCGTCAGCGCGGGCGAGCTCGTGACCACCAGCATGCCTTCGCTTACCTTGGTTTTGCATGCCTTGACCGGTTCCGGACTGCCGTCGAGTTCAACGACGCACAGGCCGCAGTCGCCGCTCGGCTTGATTCGCGCATCGGAACACATTGCGGGAATAGTGATGCCGGCCTTGCTTGCCGCGACCAGAATGCTGTCCCCTTCTTCAGCTCTAACGGCAACGCCGTCAATCGTGACGTTGAAATGAGCTGCTCCCTCCCGGATTTTCCATTGCGGAAAATGGGACGGGTCGGCTTGGGCCAACCCAAGGTTTTGAACCAGCAAGTGTGTGGTCATTTTTAAACTCCTAGAGGGCACCTTGGCTCACTGAAAGCAAAGGCGCGAACTGTGTTCTTGTTTTGGATCGGTCTGGCCTGGTCTGCAGAAAATACGCAGCGGTCAAGGCTATTGGAATCCGATCCGGATTCTAATTATGGGTGCGGCAAAACAGGCAGAATCGCCAGAAGAACCTGCAATTTTACATCAGCGTATGCAAAATCAATCATATATTCCCGGCAATTTACACCATTTTTTTTACTTGCGTCGGCTCACCCAAAGTTTGAGTTCGCATGCAATGGTAAGGCATGTCGCGCAGCGTGGCTGCAATCGTGCATTTTTTAGGGGTATAGTATAAAAATACCGGTTTTTCATATTGTTTTTATTTCTCTGCACACATACAGGGGTGCGTATGTGGATTTGCGGGATATCTGGACATTGACGGTTTTTAATCGCAGGCTGGCGCCGGGTTGATCTGAAACAATCAAAAGCGCCGGCCTTGGTCCTTGCGTACGATAAGAGCCGGCCCTGGCCGTGCCCGCCTGTTTATAGGCAGCGGAAGTTTCTATTTTTAAGCGGAATGTTCAATTGGCGCCCGATTGACATTAAGATATCGACTACACCCACCAACGCCATCACGAAAATATCATGAAATTTGAAACCTTATCGATTCATGCGGGCTACTCGCCCGAGCCGACCACCAAATCAGTAGCAACTCCCATTTACCAGACCGTTGCCTACGCGTTTGATAATGCGCAGCATGGCGCCGATCTTTTCGATCTGAAGGTGGCGGGCAATATTTACACCCGCATCATGAATCCGACCCAGGACGTACTGGAAAAAAGGGTGGCAGCCCTGGAAGGCGGAATCGCCGCGCTGGCACTGGCTTCGGGAATGGCCGCGACCACTTACGCTATCATGACTATTGCCGAGGCCGGAGACAATATCGTATCGGGCAGCACACTGTACGGGGGCACCTACAACCTGTTTGCCCATACTTTGCCGCAATATGGAATAGACGCGCGTTTTGCCGATACGCGCAAGCCGGAAAGTTTTGCTCCACTGATCGACAAGCGCACCAAGGCCATCTTCTGCGAATCGGTCGGCAATCCGCTGGGCAACGTGACCGATATCGAGCGCCTGGCGGAGATCGCGCATGCGCACGGTATTCCGCTGATTGTCGACAATACCGTGCCCAGCCCGTACCTTTGCCGTCCGTTCGAATGGGGCGCCGACATCGTCGTGCATTCGCTGACCAAGTACATGGGCGGCCATGGAACTTCCGTCGGCGGAGCGATTGTCGATAGCGGTCAATTCCCGTGGGCCGAGCACAAGGAACGTTTCAAGCGCCTGAACGAGCCTGATGTTTCCTATCATGGCGTGGTATATACGGAAGCGCTGGGCAAGGCTGCGTACATCGGACGCGCTCGCGTGGTTCCGCTACGCAACATGGGGGCGGCGATTGCGCCGATGAACTCGTTCCTCATCCTGCAGGGAATAGAAACGCTGGCGCTCAGAATGGATCGCATCTGCGACAACTCGCTGAAAATCGCGCAATATCTGGACCGGCACCCGAAAGTGGCTTGGGTCAACTATGCCGGTCTGCCGGACCACCCCGACCATCCGCTGGTGCAAAAATACATGGGGGGCAAGGCGTCCGGCATACTTTCGTTCGGCATCAAGATCGGTTCCGGCGATGACGCGCGTGAGGCTGGCGCGAAAGTTCTGGACGCGCTGCAACTCTTCACTCGCCTGGTCAATATTGGCGACGCCAAATCGCTTGTCACGCATCCGGCTTCGACCACGCATCGCCAGCTTAGCCCGGAAGAACTGAAAAAAGCAGGCGTCAGCGAAGACATGCTGCGCCTGTCTATCGGTATCGAGCACATCGACGACCTGATCGCGGATCTGGAGCAAGCGCTGGCGAAAGTCTAGCGTTCTCCTTTGATCCCTCGATTCCATCGTCCGGTCGGACAGATCGGGCGATGGACGTCATCGCCGCTTCGGTTCCAGGGCGCATGAAATTACTCTTTGTTACAACATGCTGCTTTTGTTACAAGAAGCGCGTATTCCCAAAAGGGTTTTGTTTCGTTAAGGAAACACAGCGCGCAAACAGTGAAAGCGCGCTGCACCAGAGTAAAACTATATAAAGGATATGCCATGTTCAAGATCAAAACACTCCTAGCTGCCGTGCTTGCTGTAGCTGCCGTTGCTCCTGCTTTTGCGCAGGGTACCGCTACTCCCCGTATCGACCAGCGCGAAGCAAACCAGCAGGCGCGCATCGACCAGGGCGTTCGTTCGGGTGAACTGACCCGGCAGGAAACAAGGAACTTGGAGCGCGAACAGGGGCGAATCAAGGCGACCGAGAGCCGGGCTAAGGCAGATGGCGTCGTTACGCGTCAGGAACGCCGGAAGATAACCAAAATGCAAAACCATGCGGACAAGAAAATCGCCAAGAAAAAGCATAACAAACGTAAAGCACCAAAGAATCGCCATCACCAGCAGGCTCATTACAAATAAGCTGATTCAGGATTAAAAGACAAAAGCGGCTTTTGTGGCCGCTTTTGTCTTTTTGGCGGCATCGGTCCGGGGCCTGTATTGATATGCAAGAATTGCTGGGGATTTTTCATGCAATATTATTGTGCTCGGTATCTTTATTTACTCTTCCCACAGGCGGCCTTATGTTCAAGATGCGTTCCGTATTGCTGTTTTCCCTGCTGCTGACTTCTTCCATTGCAACTGCCGATGCGCAGCAAAGCACGCTCGACGATCAGACGCAACTGGCTGTTACGATCTATAACCAGGATATGGCTCTGGTGAAAGATCGGCGCGCGGTGCGGATTAATGCCGGGTCGGTTTCGCTGGCTTTTCGGGATGTCAGTACGAACATGCGGCCGGAAACAGCTTTGCTGAGAAGCCTTTCTGCGCCAGGCAGCGTGCGAGTAGTAGAGCAAAACTTCAACCAGGAAGTCCTGTCGCCGCAGAAGTTGCTGGAAAGGTATGTCGGCAAGACTGTCGGCGTGATCAAGACCAATCCCGCGACAGGCGCGGAGAGCCTCGAACAGGCTGAAGTCTTGTCTGCCCGCGAGGGAGTTGTACTGAAATTCAGCGATCGCATCGAAACCGGCTCTCCCGGACGTATCGTGTTCGACAAAATTCCAGACGGTCTGAACGACCGGCCCACACTGTTTTTATCGCTCGACAATCGCGGTTCCCAGCAACAGGAACTGGAACTCAGTTATCTGACCGGCGGGCTCGCATGGAAAGCTGATTACGTCGCGGAACTGAGCGCCGGCGATGACCGGGTCGATCTTTCCGGATGGTTCACGATCGTCAACTCAAGCACAACCGTTTATCGCAATGCCAGACTGCAACTGGTTGCGGGCGACATCAATCGGGCGCGCCAGAATATGGCGACGGTCGCTTTTGCACGTTCGGACGCAAAGCGCGCGCCGGCGCCGGAAAATGCATTGCAGGAATCCTTTTCCGATTACCATTTATATACCGTAGAGCGACCGATAACGATTCTTGAGAACCAGACCAAGCAGATTGCATTGCTGTCCGCAAACAGTGTTCCGGTAAACCGGGAATGGTTATTGAAGGGCAGCGACTATTACTACCGCAACGCTCAGGGCCCAGCCGTTCAGGAAATGAAGGTCGGGATGTTTATTGAATTGAAAAATGAAAAAACCGCCCGGCTCGGCCTGCCCCTGCCTAGGGGCACTGTGCGGGTATACAAGAGAGATTCCGGCGGCAACATCCAGTTTGTTGGCGAGGACAACGTGAACCATATACCGGTAAACGAAAAATTGCGCCTAAAGCTAGGCGATGCCTTTGATGTAACCGCGCGACGGAAACAAACCGATTTCGCCAAGGTTGCCGGAAACGAAAAGTACGACTATGCGTTCGAGAGCGCGCATGAAGTCGTATTGAAGAATGCAAAAAAGGAAGCGGTCACGGTCTTGGTGCAGGAACCCATGCCGGGAGACTGGAGAATTCTTGCCGAAAATCATCCGCATGAAAAAGAAGCCGGCAACAGCGCCGTCTGGCGCATCAGGGTGCCTGCCGAAGGGCAGGCGACGCTTTCATATCGGGTGCTGGCGCATTACTGATGCTTGCGGGATGCACATGCGGCACTTTTCGTTATCCATGCTCGACAGATGGATCAAATCCGCAGCTCAATGTAGGCGAATACTTGTTAAAAGGGCAATGCGCAAGTAAAGAGAAGATTGAATCGACACAGCAAATAATTGCTGTGTCCGGGATGAAGATCTTTTGGGGGCGGTGCTTGGGAATTTTAGCGGGCGGCGCTGGCGGCAGATGTGGTTTGCATGATGCCGGCAAGCTGTGCCGACCACGGCTCCGTGACCGTGCGGATTTCGCGGTCGTTGGCCAGGATCATTTTCAAAAGGTCGATCTTGCGCATGCGCGAAGCGCCGCCCAAGGCTGGTACGGTTTCATTTTTCAGGCCGGATGTCTGACGCTCGCACTTGTTTTCAAGGCCGCTGAAGTTATCCCAATCATTGGCGCGCGCGGCCATGGCCATCTGACCTGTCAGGCTGGCGAGATTTTCATACATTGAAAGTACTTCATTGGAGGTCATATTATTCGCTGCCCAAAAAGAATTTTTGTTTTCTCTTCTTCTTAACGGACGCAACAATAATAACTTTAGGGTTTTTGAAAAAAATTTCGAATTATTTTTCAATGGCGCAATCACGGACCTGCTATTGCTTTTCTGCAATCGGCGTCAGCACGATTGATGTGGGCGACAGGATTTCCACATTAATCTTGCCCATTGGCCGGGATTCACGCCGAAACCATTTCTGCAATTCCCTTCCTCCCATTACACGCGGCGTTCCGTTGGAATTGGCGGCACGGCTGATATAGCCGGTAATAGGCAGCTGTCGATGCGGCACGATGATGCTGATTTTTTGCAGGTCGCCGCCGAAATGAGGGGCGTACTGTACTGGAACGTTAAAAAACCCCCGGTTCCAGTAGGTTTCCTGCAGAGTCAGCAGCATTGTTTCAGGAACAGCATGGAGCGGGACATTTTCCGTCCTATCCTGAATCTCCGGCTTAGCCTCATTCGCTATATCTTCGGACGGTTCTGGTTTGCCGGCTTCACCGGGTCGAAAGCGGGAAGAGCGTAGTACGTTCCAGTGCGGTTGGAGTTTTGCGATCATGCTGTCTTCAAGGCCGGCAGCAAGGTTAATGCGAAAACCGCCATAATGAAGCAGGCCATTATCCGGCAAGGCCAGAATGTCCACCTTTTTTCCAAGTGACAACAATTCACGAATGTTGTTGCTGTTACGCAGTTTTGCGGACTGGACCTGATTGGGGCGCTGATAGCTCAGCAGTGTGATGGAAAGCTGCTGCGTGGCTTTGCCGATGAACTGGATTTCGCCCTCGCAAACGAACGCATACAGGATATTTCGCTGCGTCGGCATTTCTTTCAGGTCGGGCGCAATTTCGCCATTCGCCAAAATCCAATGGCCGACTGGCTTAAACCCGATTTCCAGGAGACGGTTCATGGCAGTCAACGCTTATAAAGTGTGCATTTATAATGCCACAGATCAGGCGCATATGTTGTTTGTGCCAATTGACGGCCCACAAACAGGCGCGAAGATGGTTGCGCCGTTATCTTAACGGCTCACCGCCAGTTTCAGGCGGGAAAGGAATTCATCGCGCCCCAGCAGGTGAAGGCCGTCCAGTATTCTGATTTGCAGAGACCCCACTCCGCCTTCTTCCCTGATAACCTGTTCTGCCGCCCATTCTCCCACCACGCCCAGAAAAGCCATCGCGGCGGCCGTGGCGCGCCATGGGTCGGGCTGGACGGCGGCGAACGCGCCAACCATGGCCGTTGCGGAGCAGCCCATGCCTGTTATTCTTGTCATCCACTCGTGGCCGTTCGACAGGATAAGCCAGCGTCCCTGATGATCCAGCACGTGATCGTCGGCACCGGACACGCACACGACTCCTTGCGTGAAATGGGCAATATTTCGTGCGGCCACGATTGCCTGATCCGTGAAAGCATCGCTGTCCACTCCCCTGGTTGAGGACGAAAAACCGGCGACGCTCATCACTTCGGATGCATTCCCGCGAACTACGGTGGGGACGCCTGCCGCAAACAGTTCCGCTATCGACAAGTTTCGGTAGGCAGTCGCACCGGCACCGACCGGGTCGAGTATTACAGGAATGCCGCGCGATCTCGCTTTTTTAATCGCCAGTTTCATCGCCGTAATCCAGTCTGGCTCGAGCGTGCCGATATTCAAGACCAGCGCCTGCGCAATCCCCGCCATATCCTCGACTTCTTCAATCGCATGCGCCATCACGGGCGAGGCGCCCAGAGCCAGCAGCACGTTCGCATTGAAGTTCATCACAACGAAATTCGTAATGCTGTGCACCAAAGGCGAGTTCTTGCGTACCGCTTCAACGTCAGCCCAGAGATCGGCCGCGGTAATGTCAGTATTGCTCATAGTCGGAATGTTCCAAAATAAGAATTAGAACTGTTTGTGCAATGCAAGTAATCCTGCATCGGATTCATTCGGGCTCTTATGCCTACTATAAACAGGCTTTTGCTCTGTTACAACCGCTTGAAAGCCGCCTGAATCTGCTGCAGTCCTTCCAGCGCTCCCAGAGACAGACCGACTCCCTGCCTTTTTTCAATGTCAGGATGCTTCGGATTGATGCGGATCAGCGGAATATTCAACGATTCGCCCAGGCGCCGCACTGAAGGAATTTCGACGCCTGCGCCGATCTCCACCAACACAGGGTTCGATACTTCCAGGCGCCATGCATGCAATCGTGCCAGCTGAACCTCGGTTCGGGCTGGCAGCCAGGACCAATCATCGAACATTAGGACATTCGGTCTGGCCAGCAAGTCGCAGTGTGCGCAAAGCGGCAACTCGGACTGCAGCATGCATTGCTCTTCGTCGACCTCCGCATCGATTTCGCCAGCAGTCCAGATGGACTCGGAACAGGGGCCGCAGCATTGCATGTGGTGAAGCGACCCATGGATTTCGGCAATGCGCGACTCGTCAAAACCCGATTTCTGGAATTGCCCATCCACATTGCTGGTAAATACGAAAGCGCCGTGAGGCGTGTGAGCAGTCAGTTCCTGCAAAATGGAGAACCCTGCGTGAGGCACCGTGTCCCGGTACAGTTTCTGGCGTTGCCTATAGAATCCCCATGCCAGACGGGGAACTCGCGCGAGGGTTTTCGGATTGGCGATTTCGAAAAAATCGATCCCCTCCTTTTCCAAAGACGGATAAGTTTTCCAGAAACCATTGTTGCTGCGAAAGTCGGGCACCCCCGAATCGATGTTGATTCCTACGCCGGCGCCGATCAGAATGCCGTCCGCTTGCTTGATCAACCGGGCAGCCTCTGCAATGTTTTGTGCAATATCCATCTTTATTTCCAGGAAAGTTGCCAAAAATGCCAGTTTCGCACACTTTGATTAATGAAAAACAGATTTGCTGAAATATTGTAATTTTTTCTTGGGCTCGCTTCCCATTAAGAAAGACAATGCGTTAGAAGCATTTTTGTTCAAATGCCTCTAACGCAGTAGTTGGCTTTAGTTGCGAATCAAATGATCGAATGCACTCAACGCAGCCTTGGCGCCGTCGCCCATTGATACGATGATCTGTTTGTAGGGGCCCGATGTCGCGTCGCCCGCGGCGAATACGCCGGGTATCGAAGTGCGGCCATGGCTGTCGACCACGATTTCTCCGTGCTGGTTCAGTTCGACGCTATCGGCCAGCCATCCCGTGATTGGATCTAGCCCGATCTGGACAAACACGCCGTCGAGCGCGAGATGGCGGTTGGTTCCGGTTGCACGGTCTTGATAGGTGATGCCGTTGACCCTGCCGTCGTCGCCGGCAATCTCGATAATCTGGGCTTGTGTCTCTAGGGTAAGGTTGGGCAGGCTGAGCATTTTTTTCTGCAGGACCGTGTCCGCGCGCAGATGGGTGTTGCGCACCAGCATGGTGACGTGGTTGACGATGCCGGCCAGGTCGATTGCGGCTTCGACCGCGGAATTGCCGCCCCCGACCACGGCGATATTCTTCCCCTTGAACAGGGGGCCGTCGCAGTGGGGGCAAAAAGCCACGCCCTTTGCCATGTATTCCTGCTCTCCCGGCACTCCCAATTGGCGCCAGCGCGCGCCAGTCGCGAGGATAACCGTCTTGCTCTTCACCGAAGCGCCGCTGGCGAGCCGGATCTCGATCAAATCGCCCGGGATCAGCTTTTCTGCCCGCTGCGGAAGCATGACGTCGACGTCATAACTCCTGACGTTTTCCTCGAGCGCCGAGGCCAGTTTAGGCCCTTCGGTTTCCTTAACGCCGATCAGGTTTTCGATTGCCAGAGTGTTCAATACCTGTCCGCCGAAATTTTCCGCGATCAGGCCTATGCGAATTCCTTTGCGCGCTGTATAAATCGCTGCAGCCGCGCCAGCGGGGCCGCCGCCGATTACCAGCACGTCGAACGGTTCCTTGGCTGAAATTTTATCCGCCTCGCGCCGGGCGCCGCCGGTATCGATCTTGCCAAGAATCTCCTTCAGTCCCATGCGGCCTTGCCCGAACAGCTCGCCGTTCAGGTATATCGTGGGAACCGCCATGATCCGGCGCGAATTGACTTCATCCTGAAACAGGGCGCCGTCGATCATTACATGCGAAATGCCCGGATTCAGCGTGGACATCAGGTTGAGCGCCTGAACGACTTCGGGGCAATTCTGGCAACTGAGCGAGATGTAGGTTTCGAAGCGGAACGTTCCGTCTAGCGCGCGGATCTGCTCCAGCACTTCCGGCTCGGCCTTGGGCGGATGGCCGCCGACCTGCAGCAGCGCCAGCACCAGCGATGTGAACTCGTGGCCCATCGGAATAGCCGCAAAACGGATGTCAATCTTGCCGCCGGCGCGATTGATCGAAAACGACGGTTTGCGTTCGGCGTCGTCGCGGCGTTCTGTCAGCGAAATCAGATCGGACAATTCGGCAATGTCGCGCAGCATTGCTGTCATTTCATTCGATTTGGCGCTATCGTCGACGGACGAAACGATTTCGACCGGCTGCGTTAGTTTTTCCAGGTAGCTTTTCAGTTGCGTCTTGAGATTTGCGTCCAGCATGGCAGGCTTATTTGATGAGGATTGTAAGTAAAACGTCTTCCCGGAGCAGCTTGGGTTCGGCGTCTCTCACGAGGGCGGAAAGTCCAACAGCATCCCGGCTCTCCGCATTTGCGCAGGGAGCCGGGATGCAGGTGTTTCCGGCGTTAGCTTAGATCTTGCCGACGAGATCCAGTGACGGTGCCAGTGTGGCTTCGCCTTCCTTCCATTTGGCCGGGCAGACTTCTCCCGGATGGGAGGCGACGTACTGGGCCGCCTTAACCTTGCGCAGCAGCTCGGCGGCGTCGCGGCCGATGCCGCCGGCGTTGACCTCTACAAGCTGAATCTTGCCTTCCGGGTCGATTACAAAGGTGCCGCGGTCGGCCAGGCCCGCTTCCTCGATCATAACGTCGAAATTGCGCGAGATGATGCCGGTCGGGTCGCCCACCATCGGAAACTTGATTTTCTTGATGGTATCGGATGTGTCATGCCATGCCTTGTGGGTGAAATGGGTGTCGGTCGATACCGAGTATACTTCGACGCCCATTTTTTGCAGTTCCGCATAATGGTCCGCCAGGTCGCCCAGCTCGGTCGGGCAAACGAAGGTGAAGTCAGCCGGGTAGAAAAAAACGATGGACCATTTTCCTTTCAGGTCGGCGTCGGATACGGGGACGAACTGGCCGTTATGGAAGGCCGTGGCGTTGAAAGGCTTGACTGCGGTATTGATAAGAGACATAGGTTTTTCTCCTTGTGGTTGAACAGTAAGCGATGTAACAGCCAGGATTGCCTGTCTTATGGAAAATGCGGCAGAACCTTGCTTCACATCTTGCGGGTACTTCTGGAATCCGAAATCCTGGAGTCAAACGCCACGAATATCCAGCTCGGGCGAATAGGGAATCAAAAACCGGAAATGAATTGCCGGCTTTGATCCATGTTGACTACCGTGCAATGACCGATAGTCAACATTAAAACATAGCTGAAAATTTCCTGCTGAGAGCGCCGATAAATGGCGTACAAGTCCAGGAAGGCACGCTGACAGCGTGCTCAATATGCGAATGAAGGAGTGGGAGCGTCGCCCGGTTGTCGCGGGGAAAGAGGGCTTAAAACCAGTGCTTTGGGTAGTGTCGGGCCGTATTTGAAGACAGATTATTAACGATCAGCGCAACTGCCAGCATGATCAGGACTCCGGCCAATACCGGGGAGAAGACGTACATGAACCCCAAGTCATGGATGCTTTTCCCGCCGATAACCGCTATCAGGGCAGTTGCTCCTCCTGGAGGATGCAATGTATCCGTCAGGAGCATGGCGGCGATTGCGACCGATACACCTAGCGCAGCGGCGAGAGCAGCGTGCTCCGGTAGTAATTTGTATGCCACAATCCCCGCAATAGCCGAAATGACATGTCCGCCGACCAGATTGCGGGGTTGGGAGAGCTCCCCCATAGGCGCACCGTAGACCAGCACTGCGGTGGCGCCGAATGAGCCAATCAGGAACAGATTGGCGTCTTCCTGAATGCCGAGATGACTGTTCAAGAGCCAGATGGCATAGATTCCGGCAAAAGAGCCAAGCCATGACCATATTATTTCGCTCAACGGCTTTCTGGGAGAATTCCGCAGGCCGTTCCCGCGCATCTTTTTAAAATAATGCTTCATTTTCTGTCCGGATTACTTCAGTTTGCGAGCTCAACTACCAGCTCGCTCTTGGCATGAGTGCTGCATGCTAGCACATAACCGGCAGCGACTTCCTCGGGCGTAAGCGTGGCCGTGCTGGAGCTTTCGGTCTTGCCTTCAGTCACTTTGCACTTGCACGATCCGCATACGCCCGAACGGCACGCTCCGATGATAGGGACTCCTTCTTTTTCCATGGCTTCAAGCAGGCTTTGCCCGGCACGGATTTCAGTCGTCTTGCCGAAGGCCGGCACGGTCAACTGGAAAATTTCCGCATCCTCCGCAATCGGCTCGGCCAGCTCTGGCGTAAAGCTCTCCTTATGAAACTGCGCATCCGCAATGCCGCGCTCGTTTCGCCAATTCTCAATCATTTCCATATACTTTTCCTGGCCGCACAGATAAATGCGGCTGCTGTCCACTTCAGGAAACAGGGCATTCAATCTTTCTGCGCTCAGGCGGCCCGAGTGGCAGGCGATCTGGTTATCTGCCTGGGATAGAAACAGTTCCAGCCGGAAATTGGCATGGCGTGTTTTCATCGCCAGCAATTCTTCGCGGAAAATTACGTCGTGCCCGCTGTGAGCGCTGTGGACAAAATGGATCGTGGTGGCATGCCGATGGTCGAGCAGCCAGCGGCTTATAGCCATCATCGGCGTAATGCCGCTTCCAGCGGACAGCAGCACGACCTCTTTCGGCACTGCATCCGTATCCAGATAAAATTCACCCGCGGGCGCGCTGACTTCAAGCTGTCCGCCTTCCTTGAAATGGTCGAGCAGGTAGTTTGAAACCAGTCCGCCGGGCACGCGCTTGACCGTGATCGCCAGCGATTCCGGCCGCGACGGCGTGGAAGAAATCGAATAGGCTCGATAGTGCTTTGCGCCTTCTATTTCGACACTGATGGTGACGAACTGGCCGGGCCGGTAGGAAAAGTGGACCGGATGATCCGCTGCCAGCACAAACGTGGCGCAATCGTGCGTTTCCTCTATTCGCGTCATGCAGTGCAGCACTTCGCCGCCCTGCCAAAGCGGCAATTTGAGTGGGTCTATCATCGCATTCATGGTTTTCTCTTAACTATCCAGTTTTTGTTCAAGCGCAGTGTAAAAAATCCAGTTTCAATGACGGCAACGTCATGCCGGGTGGGCACAACGTTGCCGTCATATTATTTATCCGGCCGTGATTTTCAAGCTGCTAGCATTTCTTCCAGGTCCTGCTCGACTGTCGTGATCAGCTTCAGGTTGAACTGCTGGTTCAGAATACCGATCAGGTTTTCGGACAAGAAGCCCGGTGCGGTAGGACCGACGCGGATGTTCTTGATGCCAAGCGAAAGCAGGGTCAGAAGCACGACAATGGCTTTTTGCTCGAACCAAGACAAGACTAGGGACAGGGGCAGCTCGCTCACTTCGCAGCCGAACGCCTCCGACAGCGCCAGCGCGAGCTGGATAGCGGAGTACGCATCATTACACTGGCCGACATCCAGAAAGCGCGGAATCCCGTTTATGTCGCCGAATTCCAGTTCGTTGAAGCGGAATTTGCCGCAGGCAAGCGTCAGAATGATGCTGTCGTCCGGAACGGCCTTGGCGAGGTCGGTGTAATAGGTGCGCTGGCTCTTGTCGCCGTCGCAGCCGCCGATCAAAAAGAAGTGCTTGATATTGCCGGCTTTTACTTGCTCGATAACGGCGGGCGCAGCCTCCATCAGTGCGTTGCGCGCAAAGCCGGTGGTCGTGTAATGCGGGGCTTCATCTTTGGCAAAGCCAGGCAGGGCCAGGGCGGATTCGATTGCAGGCGAAAAATCACTGCCTTCGATGTGCGTAACGCCCGGCCAGCCAACGACGCTGCGAGTGAATATGCGATCGCCGTATTGGCCGAAGTTCGGATTGATGATGCAGTTCGACGTCATCACGATAGAGCCTGGAAACGCAGCAAATTCCTTCTGCTGATTCTGCCATGCGGTGCCGTAGTTGCCGACTAGATGCTTGAAGCGCTTGAACGAAGGATAAGCGTGTCCAGGCAGCATTTCACCGTGGGTATACACGTTGATGCCGCGTCCTTCGGTTTGCTCAAGGATTAGTTCCAGGTCGTGCATGTCATGCCCGGAAACCAGAATCGCCTTGCCAGCGACCGGTCGCATGTTGACGCGGGTAGGCACAGGGTGGCCAAAGGTTTCAGTGCCGCCCTTGTCGAGCATTTCCATGATGCGGTAGTTCAGCAGGCCGATATCCATCGCGCATTGAAACAGCTCGGCCATGTCGACCGGATCCTGGCCCAGAAATGCCATGTAATCGTGAAATTTGCCGGCCACTTCGGGGTCGGTCTGGCCGAGTACGCGCGCATGCTCCATATAGGCAGCAGCACCCTTCAGGCCATAAAGGCACAACAGCCGTAAGCCGATCACATCTTCGCCGACTTGTGCCTTGTTGCGGTTCAACGCGAATTGCAGCGCATCGGAGAGCATTACCGCGCGCACGTCAGGAAGTTTGTAATTGGCCGCAGACGGCAGCAAAGGCCCAACTTCTCCTTTTTCTTTCCAGAAGGCGTCGTATTGCGTCTTAAGGCTGTCGCGATAGGTTTCGGCACGCTGGCTGAAATCAATGATGCGCTCGGCATCGAAATTGACGTTGGTCAGCGTGGCAAAGAAAGCTTGCGGTACGTAAGCGTCGATTTCCGCATCGACGATTCCGATCTTGCGTACTGCCTGTGCATAGATCGAAACCGCTTGCAGCAAATGGACCAGCGTGTCTTGTAGGTCGGAAACTTCCGCGGTCTTGCCGCACATGCCTTGGGCAAAGCTGCAGCCGTTGCCTTGGGGGGTACGAATGGTGTGCTCACATTGGACACAAAACATGAAATGCTCCTTGATAATAGATGGGTAGTCGATACCCATCTATAGCGAGAAGTGTGCCATATAATAAGTTGTTGAATATAAAGGAAAAATTATATTTGAGTAGGAATTGCTGTCAAAATGACTTTGAATTAATCGAGTCGTTATGACTCAATAGAGTCATTTTGACTTGAATCTGCTATCAGTCCCAGGCGACGCGCAAGGCGCTGCAAGTTGGCTCGGTCCAGTTCCAGCTTGCGTGCGGTTTGCGACCAACTTCCTTTGCTTGCAGACAGCGCCGAGGCGATCATGCGGCGCTGATAGTCGTCCACCGCTTCACGCAATCCGCTTTCTGGCGGCATGGCCTGCTCTTCCTTGAGCGTAGGAATTGCTGTGTTGCCGTCTGGTAGTTCTAGGTCTTCGGTCCGCAAAATCACCCGCCCTGTAGTGCGGCGACCCGCCTTCAGGCTCGCTCGCAGCAATAAATGCTCCAGTTCGCGTACATTGCCGGGCCAGTCGTAGCTCTGCAAGGCGTGAAGGGCGAGTGGATGTAAGTCTATCTGCGCCAGCCCCAGACGCTGGCGGGCGGCATCCAGAAAATAGCCTGCAAGGATGGCCATATCGCCCATGTGCTCGCGCAACGGAGGAACATTGATCGGGTAGACGAGCAGGCGGTGATAAAGATCAGCGCGAAAACGCCCGGCTTCCACCTCTTGCACCAGGTTGCGGTTGGTCGCGGCTATGATGCGTACGTTCACGTTGACTGGATGGTCGGCGCCGACTCGCTGGATTTCACCCTGTTGCAAGGCTCGCAGCAGTTTAGCTTGCAATGACAGATGCAATTCACCGATCTCATCCAGAAACAACGTGCCGCCGTGCGCCAGCTCGAACTTGCCGAGACGGTCGGAAGTCGCGCCGGTAAACGACCCTTTGACGTGGCCGAATAATTCGCTTTCCGCAATCGACTCCGGCAAGGCGGCGCAATTGATCTGCACGAATGCCTGTTCGGAACGCGATGATTGCGCATGCGCTGTGCGCGCCACCAGTTCCTTGCCGGTTCCTGTCTCGCCGGTGATCAATACAGCCAGGTCAGTCGACGCAACCAGCGAAATATCGCGCTTCAGGAGTTGCATCGGACCGCTGTTGCCTATCAGGTCTCCTTCGCGCCGCAGCGCCTCCTGCATCAGGTCGCGGGCAATCGCACGCTGCCGTTCGCTGGACTGTTCAAGCGCACGGATCAACGCGATGTTGCGCAAGGTTGCCGCCGCCAATGCCGCGAAGGCAGCCACAGAAGAATCGTTCAATGGGGAGAATGCACGTTCGTCCAGTGCATCAAGCGTCAGCGCGCCGACCAGTTCGTTATCGACATGCAGGCTGCAGCCCATGCAGGCATGGACGGGCATCTCTCGTTCGGTATCAAGCGCCAGCAGGCCATCGAACGGGTCGGGCAGCGGACAGCCGGCGTCGAAGCGCACTGGAGTTCGCTCGGCCAGAATCGCTTGCAAGCGCGGGTTTTCTTCCACAACGAAGCGGCGCGCCAGCAGTTCAGGCGCCAGACCGTGACATGCCACCGGCATCAGCACGCCGTCCTGCAAGTGAAATAAAGCCACCGCATCGCAGGGGAGCACGCTGCCGATTGCGGAAACCAGCCTTTGCAGCTGTACCTCGCCCGGCATCGTGGTGGAAAGGTCTACCGCGATCTGCCATAGAGCTCTATCAATGTCGCCTTGTTCAATCATAGGCAGCATTATGCCGCGTTTGGGGTGCGGGCATCCGAAGCCTGCATTTTTTACTTTCTACGTAGCCTGCGTTCGAGCATCTCGAATAGAAACATGCCGACCAGCATGGCCGCGACGAAAATCACCGCTTTCCATGTGCCGAATCCGAGCAGGGTCAATGCCGGGCCGGGGCATATGCCGGCCAGGCCCCAGCCGATGCCGAACAGCATGCTTCCCACGACAAGGCGCCGGTCAATCCGGCGGGTTTCAGGCAACTGAACGGCTTGTCCCAAGAACGAAGTTCCTCTCTTACCTGCAAGCAGGAATGCGACGGCACTGACAGGAATCGCTCCGCCCATCACCAGAGCCAGCGACGGATCCCAGCTTCCGGCCAGATCAAGAAAGGCAAGCACCTTGGCCGGATCGGTCATTCCGGCGACGATCAGCCCCAGGCCGAAAATCAGGCCGGTTATCAAGGATACAAAAATAGTCATGGCCGCCTCCTAGTATGCAAACAGATGACGAACGATGTAAACCGTCGCGAAGCCAAAACCCATGAATGTGAGCGTAGCCAGAATCGAGCGAGGCGACAGGCGCGATATGCCGCACACGCCATGGCCGCTGGTGCAGCCTGAGCCAAGGCGCGTGCCGAAGCCCACCAGAAGACCGGCCAGGATCAGCACCGGCCAACTGGCGTCGATACGGCTCTGCGGCAGCGTGGCAAACGCCCGGTACAGGATCGGAGCGGCGACAAGGCCGATAACGAATGCGGCGCGCCAGGAAATGTCGCCTGACTTGTTGCGCATCAGTCCTCCGACGATGCCGCTTATGCCGGCTATACGCCCATTGGCGAGCAGCAGGATGGCCGCCGCAAGCCCTATTGTCGCGCCGCCTGCTAAGGCGCTGACAGGAGTGAAGCTGTCCCAATCGATCATCATTTGTTATTTTTCTCCGGCGTCGGGCAATACAGGCCGTACATGGTTTCAAGCAGAGTAAGCACTTTGGGATCGGCGACGGAATAATAGATGCGCTTGCCGTCGCGGCGGGTATTGACTAGCCCGTCCGAGCGCAGCACGCCTAATTGCTGAGAGAGCGATGGCTGGCGAATATCCAGAAGTTCTTCCAGTTCCCCGACCGACTTCTCGCCCTGGCTGAGCTGACAGAGCAGCAGCAGGCGATCCTCATTGGCCAAGGCGCGCAATACAGCCGTTGCTTCCTTGGCTGCACTCCTGATCAGTGCCATGTTTAGCTCAGTGCAACTGGTAATCATCTCGCCTCCAAAATTATTGCGCATCAATAATTAAAATTATATTATATAATTTAATATATTGTAATATACGTCGATCTGCTTACCGTTAATTATCAAGGAATCCGCATGAAAGCTTTGAAAATAGTTGTTATAGGCGGGGTTGCCGCCGGAGCTTCGTTCGCCGCCCGTGCAAGGCGTCTGGACGAAGCGGCACATATCACTGTAATAGAGCGTGGCCCGGACGTTTCGTTCGCAAATTGTGGCCTGCCTTATCACATCGGCGGAGAGATACCGGCGCGCGACGTACTTGCGGTGCAAACGCCGGCTTCGTTGAAGGCGCTGCTTAATCTGAACGTCCGCACAATGTCCGAAGCGACCGTCATCGATCGAAGCGGCAAGCGTGTGCTGGTAAGCGATCTGGCAAGCGGGCAGAGCGAGTGGCTGCATTACGATAAGCTGATGCTTGCTCCCGGCGCTGCGCCCGTCGTTCCGTCATTGCCCGGCATTGAGGACGCGCGCATATTCACTTTGCGCAATCTTGTTGACATGGATCGCATTGCGGCTGCGTCGGAGTCGGGCATGCGCGCCGTAGTTGTGGGGGGCGGATTTATCGGCCTTGAGATGGCCGAGCAGTTGTATCGCAAGGGACTATCGGTCGAGGTGGTGCAAGTAAAACCGCAAGTATTGCCGCAGCTTGACTCAGAAATTGCACGCATGTTGGAGAATGAACTGCTGCACAACGACATCGCCTTGCGGTTGGGGGATCAAATCGTTCGTTTCGAAGGCAAGGGCGAAGCATTGCATTGCCACTTGGCGACGGGTGGCGTGCTGGAGGCTGATTTCGTCGTGATGTCTATCGGCGTGCGGCCGGAAAGCGGCCTGGCTCTTGACGCCGGCCTGACGCTTGGCGAGCGCGGACATATCGTGGTCAACGATTTCATGCAGACTTCCGACTTCGATATTTATGCGGCCGGCGACGCAGTTGAAACCAGCGAGCGCGTTCTGGGCGGAAGGACTTCGGTGCCGCTGGGTGGACCGGCGAACCGGCAGGGGCGGGTCGCGGCCGACCATATTTTCTTGAAGGAACGCGCCAGGCCCTATCCCGGCTCGGTCGGCACTGCTATCGTGCGCGTGTTCGAAATGGCTGCAGGCATCACGGGTTGGTGCGAAGATCGACTGAAGCAAGCTGGCCGCAGCTATGGAACCGTCACTGTCAACGACTACCAGCACGCCACCTATTTCCCCGGCGCAAAGCCGCTGACCCTGAAGATACTTTGGGATGCGGATACGGGCGTGCTGCTTGGTGCGCAGGCAGTCGGATACGAGGGCGTAGACAAGCGTCTCGACGTGCTGGCGACCGCCATCACCGCCAGAATGAAAGTGGAAGACTTGTGCCATCTGGAACTTGCCTATGCGCCGCCCTTCGGTTCGGCCAAGGACATAGTCAACCTCGCGGGCTTTGCCGCGACCAACGTTATCGATGGCCTGGTAGATAACGTCGAAGAGCTGCCCACGGAAAAAAATGTGCAGATTGTGGACGTGCGCGGCAGGGCGGTTTCCGATGCGTCGCCTGTGCCCGGCGCGGTCAATATCCCGTTCCCGACATTGCGCGATAACCTCGACAAGCTCGACCGCGAAAGGCCTGTGGTGACAGTCTGTGCGCTTGGGAAGACGAGCTATTTCGCCTCAAGGGTACTGGCGCAGAGCGGCTTCGACGTAAAAAGCCTGGCCGGAGGCGCCAGGGTGAACATCAATCCCCGCAATCCCAAAAAGATGTGAAAAGGAGAGCAATATCAGCTGGCAGGAAGAGTATTCCTGCCAGCATTGCTATCTTACGCCGCCTTTTCGTCGATTAACTGTACCTTGTCATTGCCGCCGATCTCGATCTTGCGTGGCTTCATCGCTTCCGGAATTTCACGTACCAGGTCGATGTTCAAAAGGCCGTTGTCGATTCTGGCGCTGACTACCTTGACGTGGTCGGCGAGTTGAAAACGTTGCTCGAAGTCGCGCGCGGCAATCCCATGATGCAGGAAGGTGCGCTTGGCATCGTCCTTGCGTTTACGGCCGACAATCTTGAGAGTGTCGTGCTCGGTTTCGATTTCCAGCTCGGAGCGGTCGAAGCCGGCAACAGCCATGATGATGCGGTAATTGTTTTCGGAAACCAGCTCGATATTGTAAGGGGGGTAGCTCGGCTGCGTATCCGCCCGCAGAGCGTTGTCAAACATTTGCGCCAGCCGGTCGAAACCGATGGCGGAGCGATATAGAGGGGAAAAGTCGTAAGTACGCATAATAAATATCCTTTATAAAAACAAGCGATATCGAGAACGCAATAATTAATGTTGAGAAAAAAGTTCCAATGGCGGAACTCGGATGAGCCTCCGCCTTACCTCATATAGATGCGGCCTGTTAACTTTTCAAGAGGAAATCGCGCAGAAATTCATGTTGCAAAGGAAAGCTGCCGCAATGAGGATCTGCCATGAATCTTTCTAGATTTCTATTTCGCCGCTGTACACGCTGACAGCAGGGCCGGTCATCATCACATCCCGTCCTTCGCCGGCCCATGCTATCAACAATTCGCCGCCGCGAGTTGCAACCTTTACCGGCGAATCGAGCAAGCCGCGACGAATGCCGGCAACAACGGCGGCGCACGCTCCAGTGCCGCATGCGAGCGTTTCTCCGGCCCCTCGCTCGTATACGCGCAGACGGACGGAATGCCGGTCCATAATCTGAAGAAACCCGGCATTGACGCGCTTCGGAAAACGATGGTTCAGTTCGATCAGCGGACCTTCCATCGCAACCGGGGCACTGTCGACGTCGGCAACGACCTGCACTGCATGCGGATTCCCCATCGACACCACAGAAATGAATACGGTCTTGCCGACCTGTCCTTCGGGTTCCAGGTAGAGCGGCCACAATGTGTCGTTGCCTTCGGTTTTGCCGCGCAGGCCCGTGGTTTCGAACGGCACTGCGGCAGGCACAAGTATCGGCGCCCCCATGTTGACAGTGACATTGCCGTCGTCTTCCAGTTGCAGTTCGATGATGCCAGCCATCGTTTCCACCCGGACGCGTCTTTTCCCAGTCAATCCCTGCTCGGTTACGAACTTGACGAAAGCACGCGCGCCATTGCCGCACTGTTCGACTTCGCCGCCATCGGCGTTGAATATGCGGTAGCGGAAATCCACTCCTGCCGTGCCCGGTCTTTCAACTACCAGAATCTGGTCGGCTCCGACGCCGAACCTGCGGTCAGCCAGGAAACGCCATTGGTCGGCGGAAAAATCGACGTGCTGGCCGATTGCATCGATAACGATGAAGTCGTTGCCTGCGCCATGCATCTTGGTGAATTTGAGTTTCATGGAAGAGCCGCTATCGGTTAAAAAACAGTAGTAACTGAAATATAGCCATCAATTCTTTTGTTCATACACGTCGGGTTCGCCGGCAGGTCGAGTCTTGAAGCGCTTGTGCGTCCAAAAATATTCAGCAGGAGTTTCCAGCACGCGTTCCTCTATGAAAGCGTTCATGCGGCGCGTGGCTTCGGTAATGTCCGGGCCTGGAAAATTATCCCACGAGGGGTAAAACTTCACTTTCCAGCCGCGATAGTCCGGAAGAAAAGTCGCGATGACCGGAATGACCTTTGCCCCGGTCGCTGCCGCTATGCGCGCAGGCGCAGTCAATGTAGCGACCGGCTGGCCGAAAAAGGGGACGAATTCCGCATCCTGCGCACCGAAATCCATGTCGGGAAGCATGAAAAACGGCAGTCCCTCGCGTAGTGCGCGAATGATCGGTTTGATGCCCTGCTGGCGCGAAAGAAGACGAATCGCGCTGTTAAAACGCATGCGCCCCCGATAAAGGACAGCGTCGAATACGCGGTTTTTCTGGCGGGTGTAAATTGAACAGCCGGGCGTTTCCATGGTGATGGCAACCGCCGGCACCTCCAGGCAGACAAAATGCGGGCAAAGAAAAATGACGGGGCCGGACTGAATATCGGCAAACGGAATGTCGGGCTCGATCTCTATCAGGCTTTTCACTCTTTCTCTCGGAGCCCACCACAGGATGCCGCGTTCGAGAATACTGCGCGCGTAGTCCTGGAAATGTTTTCTTGCGATTTGCTTGCGCTCAGCTTCCGGCAGGTGCGGCAGGCACAGGCGCAGGTTGGTCAATGCAATATGACGACGCTCCTTCATGCCGATATAAAGAAGCGAGCCGATACCTTCCCCTAATCTTCCGAGAACGGGCAACGGCAGCCAATGCAGCAGCCACATGAGGAAAATCAGAAATCTCACCCTTGTTTCTCCAAAGGCATGGCGGGCGCTCCGGATGGCGTCTTGTAGCGGTTGTAGCTCCAGAAATACTGGGAAGGGCACTGCGAGATCAATTTTTCCATTGCCCTATTGATTGCGTGCGCTTGCTGTTCCGATGTATCGCCCAGCGTTTCCTCGAAACGGACAAAACGGACGGCAAAGCCCGCGCCATGCGGCAGACGTTCAGCATAAGACAATATGAGAGGAGCACCGGACATGAGATGCAGCTTCGCCGGCAAGGTCATGGTGTAGGCTGGCCTGCCGAAAAAATCCGCCCACATGCCTTCCCCCTGTTCTGGCACCTGGTCCGGCAGCAAGCCGATTGCTTCGCCCTTTTTAAGCGCGCGCGCCATGATGCGCACTCCGGCAAGGTTGGCGGGCGCCAGCAGCAGGTTTTCGCGCGCGCGCGCACCTTCGATCAGCGGCTTCAGGGCTTCCTTTCTTGGCGGCCGGTACATGACAGTCACTTTCGTCCGCGCCGCGATTGACTGCGCAATGATTTCGAAACACCCAAGGTGAGGCGTCAGGAAGATAACGCCGCGCTTTTCGTCCAAAGCCGACTGCACGATTTCCCAGTTTTCAATGCGGGCGCTGTTCAGAACGCGGGACGGCGGCGCGCACCAGACAAATGCAAGTTCGAGAATGCTCTTGCCCGACGCGCGAATCGCTGCCGGCAATGAGCTTGCAAAGCCGGCGCTTTCTATATTGCCGCGCAACCGTTCACGGTAGGTCGGCGACGACAGGTATACCGCATAACCGAGCGCGGCGCCCAGCGCGTGTAAAAACGCCAACGGAAAAAGAGAAAGAAAACGAAAAATTTTTACTGGCATAAGACTGCAAGTTTAGCTTGTTAAGGGTGAGTTGCACAAAAAAATATGAAGCGTAAAATAACATGAAAGTAGAACCCGCCGAGTTAATAGACAACTTGCGAGGCGGTTTAAAAATATCGCTAAAGCGTCGCAGACTTCTGAGATTGGCTGCGACACCCGTTGACCAATAACAGGAGTCAGAAATAAATGTCAAATGAATTTCTCTTTACTTCCGAATCGGTTTCGGAAGGCCATCCCGACAAAGTAGCCGACCAGATTTCCGATGCGATCCTGGATGCGATCTTGGCCGAGGATCCGCGTGCCCGCGTTGCGGCTGAGACCTTGTGCAACACCGGCCTCGTCGTTCTTGCGGGCGAAATCACCACAACCGCCAACGTCGACTACATCAAGGTAGCACGCGACACGATCAAGCGCATTGGCTACGACGATAACGACTACGGCATCGACCATCGCGGCTGCGCGGTGCTGGTCGGCTACGACAAGCAGTCCCCGGATATTGCGCAGGGCGTTGATGAAGGCAAAGGGCTGGATCTGGATCAGGGTGCCGGCGACCAGGGATTGATGTTCGGCTATGCATGCGACGAAACGCCGGAACTGATGCCTGCCGCAATCTACTATGCGCACCGCTTGGTCGAGCGCCAGTCTCAGTTGCGCAAGGACGGCCGCCTGCCGTGGTTGCGTCCGGATGCCAAATCGCAAGTTACGATACGCTATGTCGACGGCAGGCCGGTCGCCGTTGATACGGTGGTACTGTCGACCCAGCATGCGCCGGAAATGGAGCACAAGCAGATCGAGGAAGCGGTGATCGAGGAGATCATCAAGCGCGTCCTGCCGGCTGAGTGGCTGAAGAATACGCGCTATCTGGTCAATCCGACCGGGCGCTTCGTTATCGGCGGCCCGCACGGCGACTGCGGACTGACCGGGCGCAAGATCATCGTCGATACCTACGGCGGCGCATGCCCCCACGGCGGCGGCGCATTTTCCGGCAAGGATCCGAGCAAGGTGGACCGCTCGGCTGCCTATGCCGCTCGTTATGTCACGAAGAATATCGTCGCCGCCGGTTTGGCGCGGCAATGCCAGATTCAGGTAAGTTATGCGATCGGGGTCGCCAAGCCGATCAACATTACCGTGCATACCGAAGGCACCGGCGTGATATCGGACGAGAGGATCGCCGAACTGGTCAATAAACACTTCGATCTTCGTCCAAAGGGAATCGTGCAAATGCTCGACTTGCTGCGTCCGATCTACCAAAAAACGGCTGCATACGGCCACTTTGGCCGCGAAGAGCCTGAATTCTCATGGGAACGTACCGACAAGGCAGCTATTTTGCGCGCTGACGCCGGTCTGTAAATTGTCTTGATTCACTCTCCCCTCGGGGAGAGTGAATTTTCGCGTAGTTGATGCTCGCTGATACGAATACGAGGCAGTGTGGGGGCACCCACTACTGCCTGCCTTTCGACATGGAAACGGCCCATCACGACACATAACAAGAAAACGAGTTTCCCACCGGTTCAAGCAGGGATTGGCTTTGACTGCGCCACATTTTTGTTATCAGATGAGCTTCAGTATTTCCTGCGGCGTCTGTACCAGATAGTCGGCGTCCCACGATATGGGATCTGTGCAGTAACCCCAGCCTGCTGCGATTGTGATGGTTCCCGCTGCACGGCCAGCCTGAATGTCGCGCAAGTCATCTCCGACAAACCAGCATTCCACAGGTTCGAGCGCTAGGCGCCGTGCTGCCTCCAGCACCGGCGCCGGATGCGGCTTGGGATGCGGCATGGTGTCGCCGGAAATAACGCAGCCTGCCTCATGCAAACCGATCTTTGCTATGAGCGGGTCGGTAAGCTGCGCAATTTTGTTGGTCACAATGCCCCATTTTATCCCTTGTCCCTGCAGACTTTGCAGCAGTTCGGGGATGCCCTTGAACAGGGTGGTTTTTACAGTCATCGCGGCCCTGTAACGCGCAAGAAATTCCTTCACCAGTTCTTGGTAGCCGGGATCATTCGAAGTCAATCCGAAAGCTGCGCGAATCAGGCCGGGGGAACCTTGCGATGCGACGCAACGAAGCGTTTCAAAAGGCACAGGTTCCAGGCTGCGCTCGGTCCGAAGCAGGTTGATGGCTGCGGCAAGATCAGGCGCCGTATCGAGAAGAGTGCCGTCCAGATCAAACAAGATAGCTTTGGGCCGGGGCAAGCTGGAAATATTTTTCATGGTGTTGGGTTTATTGCATAAAAAGCAAACGGTCAGTCGGGCTTGGTGCAGGTCATTAAGTAGTTGACGCTGGTATCTTTGCTTAAACGAAATCGATCAAAAAGCGGGTTGTAGCTTATCCCTGTCATTTTTTCGACCGACAATTCGGCGCTCCTGGCAAAATTCGACAGTTCCGCCGGAGTGATGAATTTTGAATGCTCGTGAGTGCCCCTTGGGAGCATGCGCAGCAGATACTCGGCCCCGACGATTGCAAACAAAAAAGATTTCAGGTTGCGGTTGAGCGTGGAAATAAACACATGGCCGCCCGGTTTCACAAGATCCGCGCAAGCCTGAACAATTGCTGACGGGTCCGGCACGTGTTCCAGCATTTCCATACAGGTCACGACGTCGTATTGCGCGGGCTCAAGCGCGGAAAGGCTTTCAGCCGCCATGCTCAGATAACGGACAGGCACGCCTTTTTCAAGGGCATGCCGCTCTGCGGCCTTCAGGGCCTGTTCAGCCAAATCGATGCCGGTGACGTCAGCGCCCCTGATAGCCATGGACTCCGCCAGGATTCCGCCGCCGCAACCGATGTCCGCGATCTTCTTCCCCTCTAATGAAGGCACCCATCTGCCGATCCATTCGAGCCGAAGCGGATTGATCTCGTGCAAAGGTCGCGATTCCGACGACTTGTCCCACCATTGGCCGGCAAGATCGTCAAATTTTTGCAATTCGGAGGTATCGAAGTTCATACAAAGAGGGATGGAAGGAAAAGACGGCCATCGTGGAGCAAGGACGTATTATACCCCCCCAATGAAAAAACCCCGCCGTAGCGGGGTTTTCAGAGAGCAGAAGCGAAATCAGGATTTTGCAGGAGGAGTTCCTACAACTTCGATCTCTACGCGACGGTTCTTGGCGCGGCCTTCCTTGGTCTTGTTGCTGGCGATAGGTTGCTTCTCGCCTTTGCCTTCGGTGTAGATGCGCTTGGAATCGATGCCTTTGGAAACAAGGTAAGCCTTGACAGCTTCAGCACGGCGAACCGACAGCTTTTGATTGTACTTGTCGGAGCCGATGGAATCGGTATGTCCAACAGCGATGATGACTTCCGTATTCATGCTCTTGAACTTGGTTGCCAGATCATCCAATTGTTTCTTGCCTGCCGGTTTCACGACAGCCTTGTCGAAGTCAAAGAAAGTGTCGGCGGAATAGGTTACTTTTTGGGATGTTGCAGCAGCAGGTTGCGCTTGGGCTACGACTGGTGCTGGAGCGGTTGCTGTTGGTGCAATAGTGCCGTCGCAACCGGCGACTGCGTCAGCAGGAGTCCAATACCCAGTATGCCAGCAAAGGCCGGAAGCACTGGTCGTGACTGAACCGCTTCCATCCTGCACGTAAGCGCTATAAGGAACTCGTGCTTTTGCATTCGGGAGTGGTTGGGCTGACGCGGCGGATACGGCAATAATTGCGGCGGCAGCGAACACAAGTTTAAGTAGTTTATTCATATTTTTCCTCTTAGTAACATATTCGCAGATATAGGCTGCGCATCCAGACAAAACTTATTCCGTTGGTAACAATAGTAAAGCAACATTAACATGCAACTAATACAAATAGTATAGACAAATATCTAACAATGAATACTTATTCTTTTGGTAAGAGCAGCAGAACAACAGTAGAGTGCAATTTGCATACGTATAAATAGACATTTGTCTAACAAACGATGTATTAGTTACATTTTGACACACCGGTAGCACTCTGATAACCCCAAAGGTCAATAAAAAGCTATTTTCATAGTATGTGGCTTTTTCACAACCGAAGAATTTCTTGAAAGATTGGCAAATAAAGCTAGTTTCTCCGCTCATGGGGAATTTGATTCTGCTGATTCCCATAAGGAACGTCAACTTCGGAAATTAAGAGGTGAGAAAGCGGCCGATTTGTTGCGCATGGTAAAATACGCGATGGCTTACCAAGCAATGTCTGACGCCTCCTGAAAGCCCCATTCACCAGTCTTAACCAGCAACCATCAATGAATCAATTTGCCAAAGAAACCATCTCGATTTCGCTAGAAACAGAAATGCGCAAGAGTTACCTCGATTACGCTATGAGCGTGATCGTAGGGCGTGCCTTGCCGGATGTCAGGGATGGATTGAAACCGGTGCACCGACGAGTGCTGTTCGGTATGCACGAGATGAACAATGTATGGAATCGGCCATACGTGAAATGCGCGCGCGTCGTCGGCGAGGTTATGGGTAAATTCCATCCCCATGGCGACCAGTCGATTTATGACACTCTGGTCCGCATGGCTCAAGACTTCTCCTTGCGCTACACCTTGGTCGACGGGCAGGGTAATTTCGGCTCGGTGGATGGCGACAATGCCGCGGCCATGCGTTATACGGAGTGCCGGCTTGATCGCATCGCCGCCGAAATGCTGGCTGATATCGACAAGGAAACAGTCGACTTCGTGCCTAACTACGACGGCAAGGAAAAAGAACCTTCCGTATTGCCGACCAGAATTCCGAACTTGCTGATCAACGGCTCTTCCGGTATCGCCGTAGGCATGGCGACCAATATTCCGCCGCATAACATTACCGAGGTCATCAATGGCGCACTGCACGTGCTGCATAACCCGGATTGCAGCATCGACGAGTTGATCGAACTGATACAGGCGCCGGATTTCCCGACCGCGGGCATCATTTACGGCGTGTCCGGCGTGCACGACGGTTATCGCACCGGGCGTGGCCGGATCGTGATGCGAGCCAAAACTCATTTCGAGGAATGGGGCCGGGAAGGGCGTAGCGCAATCATCGTCGACGAGCTCCCCTATCAGGTCAACAAGAAGTCGCTGCTGGAGCGTATTGCCGAAGGCGTTCGCGATAAAAAGCTCGAGGGGATATCCGATATCCGCGACGAGTCCGATAAGTCGGGAATGCGCGTCGTGATCGAATTGAAGCGCAATGAAGTTCCCGAAGTGGTACTGAATAACCTGTACAAGCAGACTCAGTTGCAGGATACGTTCGGCATGAACATGGTGGCTCTGGTAAACGGCCAGCCGAAATTGCTGAACCTGAAGCAGATGCTCGATTGCTTCCTTTCGCACCGCCGCGAAGTGGTTACGCGCCGCACTGTGTACGACCTGCGCAGGGCGCGCGAACGCGGCCATCTGCTGGAGGGTCTGGCGGTTGCCCTGGCGAACATCGACGACTTCATAGCGATCATCAAAGCGGCGCCGACGCCGCCGATTGCACGGCAGGAGCTGATGAATCGTTCGTGGGATTCGTCCATCGTGCGCGACATGCTGTCGCGAACCGGGGCGGATCATGTAGACGGCATCGAAGCCTTCCGGCCTGAAAGCCTGCCAAAGCATTATGGTATTCAAAAGGATGGCCTGTACCGCCTGTCGGAAGATCAGGCGCAGGAAATCCTGCAAATGCGACTGCAGCGTCTTACCGGATTGGAGCAGGACAGGATCGTCAACGAATACAAGGAAGTAATGACGCAGATCGCCGATCTGCTTGATATCCTGGCTAAACCGGAACGCGTGGTCACAATCATCAACGACGAATTGCTCGGAGCCGTGGCCGAATACGGCACGGGCAACAAGGACGTGCGCCGTTCGCAGATCGAAACCAGCGCAACCGATCTGGAAACCGAAGACTTGATTACGCCGCAAGACATGGTGGTGACGCTTTCCCATACAGGCTACATGAAGTCGCAGCCGGTATCGGAGTACCGCGCGCAAAAACGCGGCGGACGCGGCAAGCAGGCTATGGCGACCAAGGAAGACGACTGGATCGACCAGCTTTTTATCGCCAACACCCATGACTATATCCTTTGCTTCTCCGACCGCGGCCGGCTTTACTGGCTCAAGGTATGGGAAGTGCCGCAGGGATCGCGCAATTCGCGCGGCAAGCCGATTGTCAACATGTTCCCGCTCCAGGACGGCGAAAAAGTTACCGTGATTCTGCCGATTTCAGGCGAAAACCGTACCTTCCCCGACGACCGCTATATTTTCATGTCGACCAGCCTGGGTACGGTCAAAAAGACGCCGTTGAGCGACTTCAGCAATCCGCGCAAGGCCGGCATCATTGCGGTCAATCTGGATGAAGGCGATTTCCTGATCGGCGCGGCGTTGACCGATGGCAAGCATGACGTGATGCTGTTCTCCGATGCCGGCAAGGCAGTTCGCTTCGACGAGAACGATGTCCGTCCGATGGGACGCACGGCGCGCGGCGTTCGAGGCATGAATCTAGATGACGACCAGCAGGTAATCGCTTTGCTGGTTGCGGAGAACGAACAGCAGTCTGTGCTGACCGCGACTGAAAACGGCTATGGCAAGCGCACGCCGATCACCGAATATACCCGTCACGGACGCGGCACCAAGGGAATGATCGCGATTCAGACCAGCGAGCGCAATGGCAAGGTGGTTGCCGCCACTCTGGCAGAGGAAAAGGATGAGATCATGCTGATCACGACCGGCGGCGTTCTGATACGCACGCGCGTTTCCGAGATCCGCGAAATGGGTCGCGCCACGCAAGGTGTGACCCTGATTGCAGTCGAAGACGGCACCAAGCTGTGCGGTCTGCAGCGCATCCTGGAATCCGATATCGAAGAAGAGAACGACACCCCGGAAGAGTGATGTCGCGCGTCTTCAACTTCTCAGCCGGCCCTGCCACATTGCCTGAAGAGGTGTTGCGGCAGGCTGCCGGCGAGATGTTGGATTGGCAGGGTTCCGGCATGTCCGTGATGGAGATGAGCCACCGCAGCCGGGAGTTCATGTCGATTCTTGAATCGGCACAGCGCGACCTGCGCGAATTGATGGCGGTGCCCGGCAATTACCGCATCCTGTTCATGCAGGGGGGCGCCACGGCTCAAAATGCGATCATTCCGATGAATCTGGCCGGGCGCAAATCGCAGCCGGCTATTGCCGATTTTATCCATACCGGCATCTGGTCAGGCAAATCTATCGCAGAGGCCGGAAGATACTGTCGCGTCAATGTCGCCGCCACTTCGGAAAGTACCGGTTTCACAAGCGTTCCACAGCGCGAGACATGGACGCTGTCGGAAAATGCCGCCTACGTTCATATTTGCAGCAACGAGACGATTCATGGCGTTGAATATCACTTCGTTCCCGAAGTGGGTGATGTGCCGCTGGTTGCCGATGCGTCTTCGCACATCCTGTCCCGCGTAGCCGATGTGTCGAAGTACGGCGTAATTTTCGCCAGTGCGCAAAAGAACATGGGGCCGGCCGGACTGACGGTCGTGATCGTGCGGGAAGACTTGCTCGGCCACGCATTGCCTATATGCCCATCAATGTTCGACTGGAGCAACGTAGCCGGGAACGATTCGATGTTCAATACGCCGCCTACTTATGCTATCTATATTGCCGGGCTCGTGTTCCAGTGGCTCAAGCGACAGGGTGGAGTTGCGGCCATTGAACAGCGCAATATAGCCAAGTCATCCTTGCTATACGATTATCTGGACTCGACCGGGTTTTACAGTAATCTGGTCGCGAAACACTGCCGTTCGCGCATGAACGTGCCTTTCTTTTTGCACGACCGGGAGCTGGAAAATGCCTTCATTGACGGCGCGGCGCGCGAAGGGCTGACGTACATCCGTGGACATCGGGCCGTTGGCGGCATGCGGGCATCGCTATATAACGCCATGCCTGTTGAAGGGGTGCAGGCACTGGTGGCGTATATGCGCGAATTCGAGCGATTGCACTGATTGCATGCCGCTAGGCAATGAATATGAAATACAATTGGGCCGTTTGTTTTTATTGGCTTATTCATGGATAAATACCTTAAACCATTACGCGAGCAGATCGACGCGATTGATTTGCAGATTCTCGATCTGCTGAACCGCCGCGCCCGCGTGGCGCAACAAGTCGGGCACGTGAAGGCGGAAACAGATGCTCCGGTATTTCGTCCGGAGCGGGAAGCCCAGGTCATGCGCCGGGTGGCCGAGCGCAATCCGGGTCCGCTGGCGAATGTCGACGTGCAAACCATTTTCCGCGAGATCATGTCGGGATGCCGAGCACTGGAACGGCGCGTAACCGTCGCCTATCTGGGACCATCCGGTACTTATTCGGAGCAGGCGGCCTATCAGCAATTCGGCAGCGCGATCGAAGGGCTGTGTTGCGCGTCGATTGACGAAGTGTTTCGCTCCACCGAAGCGGGAAGCGCGGATTTTGGCGTAGTGCCGATTGAAAACTCGACCGAGGGCACAATCAATCGAACACTCGATTTATTACTGCAGACTTCTTTGAGCATCAGCAGCGAAGTGTCGATACCGGTTCATCATAACCTGATGACGAAAAGCGGCTCGATGGATGGCGTCAAAAGCATCTGCGCGCATTTGCAGGCGCTTGCGCAGTGCCAAGTCTGGCTGAACCAGAATTACCCTAATATCGAACGCCAGGCGGTGGCTTCCAACGGGGAAGCGGCCCGGCTTGCCAGCGAGGATCCGACAGTCGCCGCCATTGCAGGCGAGATCGCTGGGCAAAAATTCAATCTGCATGTCGTGAAGGCCCACATCCAGGACAACCCGAACAACCGCACCCGTTTTGCGGCAGTTGGCCGCTTGAAGACCGAGCCTAGCGGCAAGGACCAAACCTCGCTGGTGCTGTCCGTGCAAAACAAGGCAGGCGCGGTATTCCGCATGCTTGAGCCGTTGGCAAGGCATGACGTGTCAATGACTCGCTTCGAATCGCGTCCGGCCCGAACCGGAAACTGGGAATACAACTTCTTTGTCGATATCGAAGGACATGAGAAGGATGAAAAAGTGGGGAAGGCGCTGGCGGAATTGAAAGAGCATGCGGCGTTCTTCAAGTTGCTGGGATCCTATCCCTTCAGTTTATAAAAGGTCTAGTGCATCATGTCGAACTTATTCGGGCCGGAATACGTCCGCGCCATCGCTCCTTACCAGGCCGGCAAGCCTATTTCCGAAGTCGCACGCGAATTCGACCTTGATGAAGCAGAGATCATAAAGCTGGCATCGAACGAAAATCCGCTTGGCATGCCGGACTCGGCCAGACAGGCCATTCTGGAGGCCATGTCAGGTATCGGACGCTATCCCGATGCTAACGGCTTCGAGCTGAAGGCCGCGATATCGGCGCGCTACAGCGTTCCGCAGGAGTGGATTACTCTTGGCAATGGCAGCAACGATATTCTCGAGCTGGCAGCCCATGCATTCGTGCAGCCGGGACAGGCGGTCGTTTTCTCGCAGTACTCGTTCATCGTTTATGCGCTGGCGACACAGGCGGTCGGCGGTCGCGGCATCCCTGTTCCCGCCCAGAAGTTCGGCCATGACCTGGATGCAATGCGACAGGCAATCACGTCTGATACACGGCTGGTGTTCATCGCCAATCCGAATAATCCGACCGGCACCTTCATTCCGCCCGCTGCAATCGACGCATTCCTGAAAGCGGTTCCCAAAGATGTAGTGGTCGTGATCGACGAGGCCTATAACGAGTATCTCGATCCCGGCCTGCAGTACGAATCGACCGGCTGGGTCAGGCAATACCCGAACCTGCTCATATCGCGCACCTTCTCGAAGGCTTACGGCCTGGCCGGCTTGCGTGTCGGCTTTGGCATCGCACAATCGGCTCTTACCGACATGCTGAACCGCATCCGTCAGCCATTCAATGTCAATTCGCTGGCGCAGGCCGCTGCCATCGCGGCTCTGAACGATAAAGATTTCCTGCATCGAAGCGCGCAATTGAATGCAGAAGGTTACCGGCAACTGACGCACACATTTGACGAGATGGGGCTGGAATACGTGCCATCCTTCGGCAACTTCGTACTGGTAAAGGTGGGTAACGACGAATCTGCAGGAGCGCGCATAAACCTGGCACTCCTGAAAAAAGGCATCATCGTGCGTCCGGTCGGCGGTTATGGCTTACCGCAATGGCTGCGCGTTTCGATCGGTTTGCCCGAGGAAAACGCCGGCTTTATCAATGCGCTGAAGTCGGTGCTGGCGTAATTGCGCAGCAAAGCAGTGGCGATTGCTGAACTTATCAAGAAACAATAAGCGGGGTCGGTAGAGGTAGTGCATAGCAGGAGATATTGGTTATTGCATCGGAAGCGATAAATGCTCCACCTTGCAATAAACCTTTCTCATGCTTGCGGCCACTACCGGTCAATCGATGGCCTGAGCAGTAATTAAATATCCAATAATCATTCCGTGTTCAAGAAAATAGCTCTGTTCGGTGTCGGCCTGATAGGCGGCTCTTTTTCCATGTCTCTCAAGAAGGCGGGAGTGGCCGGATCCGTGATCGGAATGGATCGTTCGACCGCCGCCCTGGAGCGCTCTTTGCAGCTCGGCATTATCGATCGTATCGGGACATCGCTTTCCGATGCCATTCTGGAAGCCGATCTGGTCCTGGTAGCGGCGCCGGTCGCCCAGACCGGCACGATCTTGGCATCGATCGAGCCATACCTGCAGCCGGGAACGATAGTGACCGATGCCGGCAGTACAAAATCAGATGTGGTGGCATCAGCACGCGAGGCGCTGGGAAGGAAAATAGCGCAGTTCGTGCCTGGGCATCCGATTGCAGGCAGGGAAAAGAACGGTCCGGATGCCGCCATCGACGATTTGTTCGTCGGCAAGAAAGCCGTTCTCACGCCGTTGCCCGAAAATTCGCAGCAGGATGTGGAGCGGGTCGCCCAAGCATGGAGACAATGCGGCGCCATCATTCACCACCTGACGCCGCAAGACCATGACTGCGTATTCGCCGCAGTCAGCCACTTGCCTCACCTGTTGGCATATGCGCTGGTGGACAATATCGTTAAAAAGCCTCAAGCGGACTTGCTGTTTCAGTACGCGGCCAGCGGGTTTCGCGATTTCACCCGCATTGCCGGTTCATCGCCCGAAATGTGGCGCGATATCACGATAGCGAACCAGGCCATGTTGCTTGGCATGCTGGACTCCTATCTGATGCAATTGAACCGGATGCGCGATATGCTGGCCGCCGGCGACGGAGCGGCCCTCCATGAGGTCTACGCCAATGCACAGCGTGCGCGGCAGAATTGGATTCGCACTATCGAGTCCGCAGAAAAACAAGACAAAGAAGGCGGTGATTAATGAAACATTACCCTCGCTATCTCGATTTGATGCCGGTTAACCATGTGGAAGGAGTGGTCCGGCTTCCGGGCTCCAAAAGCATTTCCAACCGCACCCTTCTGCTGGCGGCTCTGGCTGACGGGCAGACGAATATCATGGATCTGCTTGCTTCCGACGACACTCTCGTTATGCTGCAGGCCCTGCACGTACTGGGAATCAAGTGGAAGCAGGTCGGCGAGACGCAGAATTACGTGGTCGAAGGCGCTAGCGGGTCCTTGCCCGTGCATCATGCCGAGTTGTTCATGGGCAATGCCGGCACCGCTATTCGTCCCCTTACCGCCGCGCTGGCGGTGCTCGGCGGCGATTTTACCCTGCGCGGCGTATCGCGCATGCACGAACGTCCTATCGGCGACCTGGTCGACGCCCTCAATACTGCTGGCGCACAAATCGAATATACAGGCGAGCCCGGCTATCCGCCCCTGCACATAAGGCGAGGTCACCTGCATGCCCAGCGCTTGAACGTCCGGGGCAATGTTTCCAGTCAATTCCTGACCGCGTTGCTGATGGCGGCGCCCCTCATGGCGCGCGAGCATGACGTGACCATTGAAGTGACGGGCGAGCTAATATCCAAGCCCTACATCGAAATAACATTGAACCTGATGCGTCGCTTCGGAGTGGAAATCGAGCAGAACGGCTGGCGGGAATTCACTCTGCGAACAGGACAGAACTACAAGAGTCCCGGAACAATCCATGTCGAGGGAGATGCGTCATCCGCCTCCTATTTTCTGGCGGCAGGCGCCATAGCGGGCGGACCGGTTCGCGTGGAAGGTATCGGCAAGGACAGTATTCAGGGCGATGTGCGCTTCGCGGAAGCCCTGCAGCGAATGGGGGCGGTGGTGTCTTTTGGCGATAACTGGATCGAAGCAATATCAGGCGGTGCGATAAAGCCGATCGATGCCGACTTCAATCATATCCCGGACGCAGCCATGACCCTTGCTGTATTGGCGCTTCATGCCGATGGCCCCAGTACGCTGCGTAACATTGGCAGCTGGCGCGTCAAGGAGACGGACCGCATCGCCGCGATGGCCAAAGAACTGCGCAAGCTGGGCGCGGCGGCGGAAGAAGGTCCGGATTGGCTGCGCATTACGCCGCCGGAACAAATTCAGGCTGCCGCCATAGATACCTATGACGATCATAGGATGGCGATGTGCTTTTCCCTCGCATCGCTAGACGGTCCGATACGGAAGGGCAACAGGATAAGAATCAATGATCCGAAATGCGTAGCCAAAACCTTTCCGGACTACTTCAGCGCATTCTCCCGGATTGCTGGAAAAGCCTGATTTTTTGGCGCTTATCAAAATAAATAAAAAAATCCGTATATTGCATGGTTGGTTTAGGAATTATTTGCTATAATTCGACTCCCGGCTCAGAGGGAACGAGATAAAAGAAGCGGT